>Ga0265299_10000161_pt1 | contig 89769 bp, 116 predicted proteins | sample AusTroGonzalo_MG_4_FD_193485 | JGI IMG/M metagenome (GOLD analysis project Ga0265299, IMG submission 193485) | Bovine rumen microbial communities from tropical cattle in Woodstock, Queensland, Australia - Gonzalo_02 | ecosystem: Host-associated > Mammals > Digestive system > Stomach > Rumen ... | reverse complement strand
CAGCTTGACCGTCTCCTCATAGATCTGTTCCTTGGTCTTGGGTATGACCGGCGCGGTCTCGGGTGCCGCGAACTGCGCGACGATGTCCTTCGCCATCTGTTCCGCCTCGTCAAACGACGGGTCGCTTTCGCTGATTCGGCAGACGCGGTTGAGGAGGGCGGACGATGCCTCGCGGATGCGGGCACGCTTGGCCGTGGGGTCGAGGTAGAGGGCGTTGTCTGCCTTGGCGGTTTCCTCGTAGTGCCTGATCTGGAAGGCGAGTTCCGCGGATGCCACGAACTGTTCCTGTTTCTTCATGATTTTCCTCTTGGTGCTGGGCTTGCCTGAAATATAGCAATTTACACCCGGCGCCGCGTGAACTTCCGGGAAATCTCGAAACGGGCGTTCGGGTTCAGCTGCGGGAGGCTTGAGGAAAGGAGCATCCAGCTGTTATCGACCGTATGCTCCTTCCTGTATTTCTCCTCGGCAGCGAGCGCCCGGGACCATGTGTCCTTGCGCCTGGACATGGCGGGCACCTAGTAGCGGTAGATGCGGAAAAGGCGTTTCACTTCTGCCCCGTCGAACTTGTCGGAACCGATGTTCTCCGTGATGTAGTCATAAGCCCGGATGATGTCCTCGCGGCCGGTCTTCAGCGTGCCCAGGATGCGTTCCTTGTTTGCGCGGAGGTACTCGACGCACTTCTCCTTGCCGCGGGCGTCCTGGAACTTCTTGAATACGTGGAAGATCCTGCTGTATGGGTCGTTCCGTTCCACATGGTAGTCAAGCATCTTGACCATGTTGCTCAGCGAGCCGAGGCCGACGTCGGTGAACAGGATGTTCTGGACGACATTGGCAATCGTGTCCCGGAGGATGACGACATCCAGCCGGATCTGGTCCATGAGCCGCAACTCCTCGAACGACATCTCGACAATCTTGCCGTCCTTGCCGGCCAGGTCCTTGTAGTAGGTTCCATTTACCTCACACCTGGTGCGCATGGTCATGGACTTCCCGTACAGGATGAGCGGCTTCGTGAGGACCGACGGCTCGTCCCCCAGATGGACTTCGGTCCCGGCTTCGAGGTAGAGCCACTTGCCCAGGAATATGTCGGCAGCGTCCTGCAGCTTCTTGCGGAACGGGGCATACTGCCGGGCGAGCGTGATGGGATCGGATGCGAGGTATAACTCGTGGGTCAGGCGCTCGGACGCCTTGTCTGCACTGTCCTGCAGTTCCTTGCGCTTGGACTCCTTCATCCCGAGGTAGTCCATGAATTCCGTTTCACTTGGCTTATTGAACTTGTCCATCAGATACCCAGCTCCTTAAAGATGCCCTCGAGTGTTTCGAGGCTGTTGTTCATGAGGCGGCCGTTGATGTTCTTGATGTAGTCGTCGCGACCAGACCGCAGCGTCGCCTTGAAATCCTCGATGTCGATCCGCATGGTCTTGCGTTCGGGCTTGAACTCGTTGCACATTTCCCGGATGAAGGTGTCCAGCTCGCAGAGGTCTCCCGCGCCGAACACTGCGGTCGTGAAGACTGTCGGCGCCATGGAATATCCCGGGGCGAACTCGAACATGTCCACGTAGACCTCGTTGCAACGGAACCACTGCTCGGGAGTGAGGACGACATTGCCGTGGTCGAGGACCGCGAAACTCTCGCCGTCCTTGATGCCCACCCTGAGCTCCTTGACGCGGAATACCGTCGGGTGGTTGCCTACGCCGAGCTCGTGTGCGCACCACCTGTCGGCCAGGCTTTCCTGCACCCGCTTGGCGAGTTCGATGACCTTGTGCAAATCGCACATCTCGATCGAGCAGCGGCGGAACTTTTCCTTGCGCCCGTCGGCTTCACGCCGGGCGTCTTCCAGTTTCTTTTCGTATGCGTCGATCTGTTCCGGGGTCATTCCCTTCAGCTTCTCGAACAGCTTCGCCTGTTCTTTCGCTTCTTTTTCTTCCTTGCTCATATCATACCCTGATGAACTGGTGTTTGTGCTCGTCCACGTACTGGTAGATGTCTCGGAGCGACTGCGAATCGGCCTCCTTGACCTTCTCCTCGTGACGTTTGCGATTGTAGATGATGTTGAATACGTCGTTGTCGAAGTAGGTCATCCAGCCGGCATGCTCGATTTCCTCGATGGACTTCCAGCAGACGGACATGCGCTCGTTCCCCATCACCGGGACGACGATACGGACGATGCCCGTGGTCGGTTCCGGCCAGAAGCGGGCGTTGCCGTACTTCATGTGTCTCTGCATGAAGCCTTCGCCCCACCCGTCGGAGAACTGACCGCGGGCGTCATCGACGATTGCCTTCAATGCAGCCTTGAATGCGTTGTCAATCCTTACGAGCTGGTGGTCGAAATAGTAGCCGACACAGAGCAGGAGGCCCTTCTTCCTGTCATACGTGACGAAGTGCTGCGCCATTTCCACGCCCTTCGGGAGGTCCGACGCGTTATGCGGGAAGTTCCTCGCAAACCAGGTCGTGGAGAACCATTCGAGGAACGCGGGGAGGATTTCCCTTTCGCGGGCTACGGACAGCCGGTCGTGGTTCACTCCAGTGCATACGTTCAGCTTGAAGTAGATCTGGACAATGTCTTCACAAGTGTATTTCATATATGATCCTAGCAGTATTTCGCGTAGAAAAACTGTTTCTTGTGCTTCCTGCACCACTTGTATGCGGCGAGCCGGTCGCGTTCATACTGGATGCAGGGGTCGTTGTCGAGGTCGATGCCGTTATTGGCCCAGGCGGCGAGCATCCGGTCGAGACGGTCCTGCACCCGTTTCACCGTTTCCTTGTGCTCCTTGGCATGGTACATGATGTTGTGGGCGTCGTTGTCGCAGCTGAGCGCCCATTCGACATGCTCGATGTCCTTGAGGCTGTCCCACCGGAACATCAGCTGTTCCCTGCCTCCCACCGGGGCGACAATCCTGACGGGCTCCCCGCTTCCCCACACGTCGAACCTGACACCGTCGGACTTGAACTCGAAGTGGGTGTTCAGCCAGGAGTCGAAGCTGCTCTCGATGTCCTCGGAAGCCTTCGCGAGGGCGTCCTTGAACGCTTCGGTATTGTGGAGGATGCGGTGCTCCACGCCGTAGTTGACGCAGAGGACAAGGCCGATGCCGTCGGCGAGCGTCATGTAGTAATTCAGGGACTTCACTCCGTCGGGCAGCTTGTAGTGCGGATTGTTCCTTGCCTGGTAGGAGCAGTTGAATGCCAGCATCATGTCGGGAAGGATCCGGCGCTCCTCTTCCGGCGTGTTGAATAACGGCCCGGAATAGTCGTCATCGTCCCATCCCTTGACGTTCAGCGGTTCGAGCCGGAGGGGGTAATAGACCTGGACGGTCTCGCTCTGTTCGTGTGTACTCATGCCGGAAATATAGCAAAAACTGGCAGCACGCGGCCACCCGTAATTCCTGACACCAGGGCAGGATCAGCCCCGGGCGAATTTCCTCCGTTCCGCCCGGTTCCTCGGCGTTAGCGTATGCCCGTTTGCCGGGACGTTCTTGTACAGATACCTGAGCGCGAAGTCGATGCCGTGCATGTTCTGCTCGGGCTTCCCTTCCGTCGCAAGCGCCGCGGAAATCAGCTCCTCGACCCGCTTGCCCTCCGCGGCCCACTTCGGTCTCGCCGTGCAGGAATCCATGTAGCAATACCGGATAGTGTCCGCCCAGGTGAGGCTGGTGCCTATCATCGGTGGCATCCTGCGCTGGCTCAACGGCAGGCTGTGCTCGTCGATACCCCTGCGTTCGAGGTCGGCCTTCCACCTGGCATAGCTCTTGATGGCTTCCTGGCGGGCGTAGTAGAGCTTCCTCGCCCGGTCCATGATCGCGTCGGCATATTTCCTGGAGTCGCAGATTTCACCCTTGACGGAATACCCTATTTCCTCGACCCGGTACGAGATGGGCGCGGCCTCGGGTTCGCGACTTTCCAGCCAGTCAATCTCGGCCTCGTAGTCATACGGGGAGCAGAAGTGGCCAACGAGCCACCTCTTGCCGGACGGATAGACCTTATAAAGGGCATAGGCGACACTTCCCGCCCAGAGACGGTTCGGGTTCAGCGGGACGTATTGAATATTAGGCATTTTCGGTTTCTCCCGGCACGGAGCGGGGGCATTTCAGCGGGAGCCCCTTTCGTTCGCGGTCCGTGCAGTTGATGCACAGCCACTTACCGTGCATGTAGGTCATGCCTACACCGCCGATCAGGGCTCCGCAGCCCTGGCAGTTGGACGGTCTGGGGTTGCGGGGCTTCTCGAAGTCCGGGAGTTCAGGGAACTTTCTCATTGTCTATCCTCCTACTTTGACTGGCCTGGTGTGTGCGTGACACTGACCGATAATCGAATTTGGTACTTTCTCCGGGTGGCACTCGTATGACGGGTCAACATCGCGTTCCATCGGGTCCACCTTTATGTTCAGTGTGATTGACGCGAACGGTGGTGGGACTGCCACGACCTTCATGTCGTAACGGGTCGAATAGTTCGTCTCGACGATGTTGGTAAGCTCCACCTTGGCGTCGGTGCACTCCGGGTGGAGTGCCAAGAAGGCCGCACGCAATGCCTTTACCCGGAGGGCAATCTTCTCATCAATTCCGGCCAGAGCTTCATCAAGCGTCTTGAGAACGTCGTCCGGGGCCATTATGTCCAGGAACGCTTCGAGCTTCCATGCCGTCCCGTAATACTCGATCTGGACGGCACCGAACTCGGACTTGCCGAGGGTCGCCTTCGGGTACTTGTCGAGGAGCGGGCGGAAAATCTTGCGCTCCACGTCGTTGCAGCAGTCTAGCAATGCAAGACGGTCATTATTGGGTTGTTTTCCAAGATTGTTAAGCATGCGGGTTATACCTCTTCTTTCCTAGTTTGTAGCCGTCCCCGTCGGCTTCCAGCGGGGAGACGAACTCGTGGCCGATATATACGCCCAGCGAGGACTTGTCGTCCCATTCATAGTGAACCTTGTAAAGGTAAACGAGGGCATACAGCTTGTTGCGCCGTGTAAACGGGGTGACGCGAATTCCAGAATAGTGCGTATAATCAGTATTCCAGGGATCGAACGCACATTGCCCCTCCGGGGCCGGCTTCTTGTCAAGATATGCACGGACGCGGACCGCGAGCGACGGGAACAGCCCATCCTTGATTGTTCCTTCGTCAGTCAATTCTCGCGTATATACCGTTTCCGAGTCATAGCTGCCATATTCCGAAGAAACCTGCGGTATCGACAGCTGCGCCCGGTTGCCGTCCACCCGGATGCGCATTAGCCGAAGGGCATCCTCGATCTTGATGGTCTGTTCCTCCCACAGGCATCCGCGGTTGGTCTTATACCCATATTCGAGAAGGCCAAGTGTCCCGGTACCGCCCCGAATTACATTCGGCCAGAAAGGGTTCGCCTTATCGGCTTTGGTCTTCCGGTCCGGGCACCTATAATGATCCTCAACCAGTTTCGGGATGCGCAAATTCGACAAGTCAAACTTCATATTCGAAATATAGTAAATTTTGCTATATTTCGGCCATGGAACTGCCAAAATATGTATATGCAATACTTGCCGCAATCGCCCTCTTCATCCTGCTCAAGGACGACCTGGAACTGGCATGGGCAACAATCAAGTTCAGACGCCAGTGGAGACGAACCGCGCTCCAGATAATTTCCGAGATGGACGAGCGCAATACCGAATGGCGGGTGCACGTCAAAGCGGGCACGCCGAACACGCCGTTCCATGTACAGCGCAAGGTGCCGAAAGCCGGCGACACGTTCTTCCAGCACTGTGAGTGGTGGACGGAAAAGATGTTCGCCGACCCGAAGGATGCCGCGGAATTTTACCGGTGGATGGCCATTGACCGTTTCAAGGAAGCGGAACCGAAGCCGCGGACGGTGGCGGAGAGCATCATAGACGACGTCCGCTGGAAACGTGATGTCGCCCGGAACGAAAACCTCACAGTCGAACAGCGCTATGCCATGATTAACGGCTACAGCCCGTATATCTCCCACCCGAACCTCGGCCACGTCGACGGCCCCGGCCTCCCGACATGGGAGGAGCACTGCGCCTATATCGAGAAGTGCGTGAAGGAGGCGGCAAATGCCGAAGTATAGCAGCCGGGACATGCAAAGGCTTGCCGGCAGCGTCCCGAGCATAGAGCAACGGATGGACAAAGTCAAGGCCGCGATTGCGGATTCGTGGAAATCGTATATAGCCTCATACCAGACACAAAGGAATGTAAAATGATTGAAACAATCAAGATGAATACGAACGTCTTATTCGAGCTGACCGAGAAAGGTCTCGACGCGGTCACCCGCCACCTGAAACAGCTCTACGGCAAGGAAGATGTCCAGGCGGAACTGGAAAAATTCCTCGCCAACCACAGGGCCCTGATGCCCAACCCGAACTTCCAGGGCCGCAAGATGTACCGCCTGGAACTGTTCGAGTTCATGCACATCTTCGGCCAGCAGCTGACATGGGGTGCCGAAGCGGTGACCGTCGGCAACCGGATTTATTATGACAACGGCAGGGAAGACCACACACCGTGGATCACCAACCAGGGGTAGCCGCATGACACCGGAAGAACTCATAAAATACCTTCTCGAAAGCGGCTTCACCAAGAACGGGGACGACTACGAGAAGGACATCCTCGTGGCCCGGCGCAACGAGAAGGAAAAGCGTTTCGAGATTTTCTACCGCGGAAAGGGCGACACCGAGGACACCCCGGCGATACACTGGTATGACGAGTTCCTTGCCGACTCGAAACCCGCCGCGATGAGACAGCTTTTCACCGGGCTTTATGACGAAATCAAGAACTTTTAGCTATATTTCATCAAAAGGAACAATCCCATGAAAAAACTCCTACTTGTATTGTTGACATTCGTCCTGTTCGGTTGCGAATGCAACAGCTCTCCCAACCGTTACACCGAAAGCGACCAGCCAGTCCTGGTCTCGTGGCCTGGTGGCTCGTGCAAGGGCCGTCTCGACACCTACTGGCATGACCGCTCCTACAGCTACAAGGTCATCTGCCAGAACGGCCCGACCGTCTATGCGCTGAGCAACTTCACCGTCAGCACCGGCAAGCTGCCGGAAACCTGCACCCAGGGGGACTCCGCATGGCAGAAGCAATAAAGTTCGAGCCGGATCCAGAAGGCATGGCACGGCTGAAGGCAGAAGGCTTTGACACCAGCATGTGCAGCGTGGTGGCCGTCCCGCCCGACTGTCTGGACGTGGAGCCACCCAAACAGCCGACGCGGCACGCAATCGTCCACCCGGGCGCCCCCAAGGGCTACTGGAAGCGCATCCCCCACATGTTCCGCGACGACGAATACCAGGTGGACTGGCAGTGCAAATGCGGGACCAACAACACCTTCACCAAGCCGGTGTCCGAGCTGAAAAAGTTCCCCCAGTTCGCCGTCTACTGCACCCACTGCAACGAACGGCTCAACGTAACATTCACCATGGCGGAGACCGCAAATGAGCAAGTATAGGAAATTCATCGAAGAGTGCCACCCGGAACTCCTCCAGGAGGCGGAAGCCTACGTGAACGGCGCCATCACCAAGGAAAAGACCAAACGCCTGATCAAGAAGCAGCAGGAACTGGACGAGACCCGCAAGCGCGTCCCGTGGTACGAGTTCCCGTTCAGCTACAAGCAGCAGTTTGCGGACGGCCAATACGATGTGACCGAGACCAGCAACATCAGCTTCCGCGACGCGTTCGCCATGTTTACCGACCACTTCTGGCACGAGAAGTTCAGGCCGATTCCGAACCTGGCCGAGGCGCCGCGCTCGCACTGGCCGTTCGAGTGCATGCTCGGCCAGCTCAAGACGGACGAGAAGACGTTCATGGAACGCTTCATGGACTTCCTCTACAACCCGGAAAGCATCGACTACATCAAGGCAGCTGCACCGGACGGCGCGGACACCGAGGACATGTGCTGGGACGGCAGCATATACGCATACAAGGCGACCGGAATATACAAGAAACGCCCGATGATGGCCTGCATCAAGGACTGGATCAAGGCGATGCACTTTGAATGGTGAGGTAACTATGTCAGCAATCGACATCAAGCCGCTCCCGGGCGCAAACGGGGACATCAAGCAAGGCCTCAAGAACCTCTGCGACAGCATCCCGAAGGACACCGTAATCATGTGCCCCTACGTCTTTAAAATCGTCCCACACCCGGGCAAGGAGGCATCCAATGTTTAGCACCATGTTCGCCCTTTTCATCTTCACCGGATATACGGTGACCGCGGACCTGCAATTCGCCACGCGGGAACAATGCGAGGCCGTCCGAGCCCAAATCCAGAAGCCGAGGGTCGCATTCAAGGCCCAGTGCATCGAGATACAGGTTCCCGTAAAGACGCTAGAATGCGAGGTGGATAATTTCGCGTTCCATAATGAAGAAACGAACAGAAAGAACACATACGTCCACTATTTTCCGGCCATCGGCAAGATCAAGTGCAAGGAGGTGAAGTAATGCCATACCAGCCACTAGACACCCCGTTCCTTGTCCAGCGCTTCTGCATCATGTGCAGGGCGTTCTTCCCCGACTGCGAACTGGACATCCCCGGTGACGGGACCGTGACGGCTACCTTCGGGAAGCTGGGATATGCCGACATGTACCCGTCCGTCGCGCCCGACCGTACCCAGGAGGATCCGGGGGATATGCTGATGCTGCTGCAATCAGGCGAAGTGTTCAAGAACGAGAAGTTGCTCTGGAGCGGATATGACGTGGAAAAGTTTCTCGACATGCTGAAACAGTTCTGTCACGACCCGAAAAAGACTACAATCGAAACCGTCAGGAGGGAACGCAAGAACGGATTGGCCCGTTTACGACGCCAGAAGAAACGCGAACCTAAGATGATGGAAGAATATCAGAAACGACTCAACGCCTTTTACAATAGGAGCTGAGTAGCATGGGAAGAATTAAAAAGGTTTATATCGTCAGCGGCCTCGTATTCAATGATGGCAATACGCCCCTCAGCGACTGGCGCCTACTCCACCGTGCGCTATTCGATGAATACAAAAAGCGTGTGGACTGGGACCACGATGTCGTATATGAAGTCAACCTGGAAGGAACCGGCATCAAGCTGGAAAAATGGTATGGTGACCGGTTCTACTCCACCAATGACAAGACCAAGCTCAAAGACCTGCGCATAACGGCATACCGGATTGGGGCAGACCACAAACGGCTTGATACGGTTGTCCCGTGTCCATGGGACACGTCGCAATCCAAGGGGATCGAGAATGGATAAGAAATGCTGCTGCGCCAAGTGCAGTAACCGTTACTACGTGAACGACACCACAGTCTGCTGCTTCTGGAATCCCGGATGCGGCGTAGAGCCCAATCATGAGGGCTGGTTTGTTTTCAGCACCGAACAGGCCAAGGAAGGCGTGTGCGGGCACCACTACCCGGACATTTTCAGCGACCGCAAATATACCAGGCTCCCCTACGAGGCATGGAAGAGCATCTTCCACCCCGGCAGCAAGGGCAAATTCTACGAAGAATACGATGAATACTCCAACAAGGTCCGGGCATCCCGCTACACCAACCACAAGTATGTCCTCGAATACGATTTCCCCGACGTCGGTGGCCTGGTAGACAGCTGGTCCGAAACGTTCGATAACCAGGAAGCCGCGGTCGCCGCTGCCGTCAAGGCCAGCAAGGACCCGTCCAACTACAACATCACCGTCGCTCACAAGTTCCACAACAACCGGTACAACCGCGACGAGAGCGAGTGGGTGGACTGGAAGGCGCTGGCAAAGTAGCACTTTTGCTATATTTCATGCCGGAGGACCACATTATGGCCGAAGAAAAGAAATATACCGCAGAAGACGTCCAGAACATCAAGGACCAGATTGCCACGCTTAACCAGGAACTTGTTAAGGCAGAAGCCTGCGTCCGCGCAGAAGGGCTCGGCGGCTTGCAGGAAACCCTGGACAAGCTGCTAATCAACAAGGTCGTCATGTCGGGAAAGCCGGCACCGGACGGGGAGTGCATGGCCATGTTCGTGCGTTCCGTCGAACCCGAAATGGTTGACAGCATCCACCGCAGGGCGGTACTCCGTGGCACCAGCATCCTCATCCGGCAGGACAAATGCAGCATCGACGATCTGGCCATCTACCTCTATACAGATACCCAGGGCAACCCGGAGCATACCGTAATCGGGTTCGACGAACCCAAGGACGGGGAACTCGTCGAATACCGCATCGTCCCGCGGCTTTCCGTCACGGACCCGAAAGGCCAGGGCCGCAAGATCCTCGCCGACGCGCTGGAACTCCGCAACAAGGCGCACGCCAAGGACGGGAAAATGAGCGTCTCCAAGTTCGTCAACAACATCAACAGCTACATCCGCTTCGACAGGAAGCTCGGCAAGCTGGATCCGAACGACATCCAGCAGCTCAACGAAGCAGTCGAAGGCATTGTCGAGGCGAACGATTAGTCTATGCCGTTCCAGCACCCATACCTCATGACGCCAGGCTTGCCTGACTGTGTCCCGGAGAAACCAGGGAAAGTCAAGCAATGGCTGCGCGACCATGAACTCAACATCGTGGCAACCGTCGTGATTATGTTGGGCATAGGAATAATCGCCCTGATAATCATTTCCAACGATCCCGCCCGTCTTCCGGTCTATGAACTGGAAGTTGACGGCCACCGGTGCATCGGCACCCACCAGACAATCGACCTTTACCGGAGCAACCCCCACGCGTCCATCGTGCACTGCCAGGATGGCAGCACAATCAGGAACGCGGTCAACGTCCGATATATCAGGGTTATCAAACCATAAAACTATTAAGGAGACACACCAATGAGTGAAACCACCACACGAGAATACATCGTCCTGCTCAGGAAAGACGGCATTTACAACCAGTTCAGGGTCACCGCTCCGAACGTTGACGAGGCCCTCAAGTATGCCGATTTCGACATGGCAATTCCGGGCCCGAGCAATACGCAACTCCTGCTCCTGTATTCAGAACCGACCCGCAAGCCGGACGACTTCACCGAATACCGGTACATCATCTGCCTGAACAAGAACGGCACGACCTGCCAGAACAGCATCGTGGCAACCGACATCATCAGCGCGTTGAAGCAGTGCGGTTTCGACATCTGCGTAAACGGCAAGGTAGATACATTGCTCCATGCCGTTTACCGCGAAGACAAGGTTCCCCCGACCATCATCAACACGTCGAAGGAGGCTTCCAGTGCAACCGATACGCAAACTGCTTAACTCCATCGTGTTCTCGGGGTTCACCGACGACATGTCCCTGGAACACTGTCAGAATTTCTTGAAAGCTGTCGCCCGGCAGAACCCCAAATACGTTTACAAGGTGTCAAAAGGCCAGGACGGCAAGCTGTCCATCGTCCACCAGTTCGAGCTTGCCGACCCCAACGTAAGCAAGCACATGGTCCTGGAATGTGTCGAGAGCCAGGTCGAAGTAATCCGCGGCATGAGCAAGAAGCAGGCACAGGATATGCTGTCCGCACTGTTCCCCAAGCAGTCGCATATCCGTGGCCAGCTCGACCAGGCGGGCATCATCGTCCAACCGTTCCACCCGGAGGACGTCCCGCCGGAAATCAGGGAACAGAACCTGCTTGCGATGCGGGAAGGCAAATAAGGGAGCAGTTATGGAACAGAAAGAGACTGACCGTATTAAGCGGCTTCGCGAGAATGTCATTAAGGCGATGCAGGATGCAGTAGCCGAGAAGCCGGACGAGTTCGACCCGGGCCGTCTTCAGCAAGCGATCGACGCCGTGAACGCCGTAGAAGACGAACGGCTCAACGTCTACCTAATCCTGAACAACCCGAAATCAATATTGCTCCGCCAAATAAGGTTCACTGACGAAGAGGTTCAGCGAATACGCGACGTGTTCCCGGCGCTGCATAGCGAAATTCTCAAAGAGGTCCACGACGTAGGAGACGACCGTTCGCGAGACGACTATCTATGGAAGCTGAAAACTCCGACATTGTCGACGTATGCTGTCCATGTAGTCAAGAAGCATTCGGTAAAACCTTACGTGCTCAGCGGTTGCGGTCTCGGCGGTTGGAGTACGCTGTGTGATTTTGAACACGAAACCATAGATGACTTGGCCAAACGAGTCAAGTGCATCATGAACGAAGACATTAAGTATGGAGCGGCAAATGCTGGATAGGATATACCCGAAATCGGAACATCAATTCTTGTCGCACGGACTGGACCAGTTTACCTACGACGAGACAGAGAAACTGGGATATAAAAGCTGGGACACCGAAGATATTCCCGACCTGGATGACTATATAAATTGGTCCAGGAAGATGGGCTTGCGTATCCTCATCTATCGTGGCGACGGCGTATACGCAACTAACTGCGGCTACTGGAATAACCGTCAGTATGTTGCCACGTACAAGGACATCCCTGTGTGGACGGTTGCCATGCCGCGCCATGAATGGAGCCTTAAGAATTTTTATGGCCAGATCAGCATGCTTAATGACGTTACACACAATAAAGACTGGACTGAAGGAAATGCGTGGTTGATAAATAGACCCATTTCGTATTTACGCAGGCCGGTATTCACCAAGTGTGTCGAACTGATAAAGAAGTATATCGACGAATCTGGCTTCGATTACGAGAAATACAAGGCCCTGAACGGCGGGAAAGACCCGTACCGGGACAAAATCTACAAAAATTTCTCGTGCGAAGATATAACCGACGAGAAGTCGCAGGAAGACAAATAAGAGGCGACAAAAATAAAAGACCGGGATTAGTTCCCGGCCTTTTTCGTTATGTCCTGGTCCATCTTCAATGTAATAAGCCTGATGTTCTCCGCGCCCCGGTGTCGGACAATCTCGTCATGCTTCATGCCGTTCTTGCCGAGCGCATCCTCCAACGTAGGGAATATGGCGTATGTCAGGCGCCCGTGGTCGGGGATGCTCACTATCTCGCCGTTACGGGTATCAAGCAGCGCATACATATCCTTGTCGAGCCGGTCGAAATGGTTCGGATATTTGCACTTCGCCACGACAACGTAGAGATAGTCCTTAGTTATAGGATAATGGTCCGCCCGGACCCATGCCTCGTAACCGGCATCTTTGAGCCGGGAAACCATCTCGGTAGCAATCGCGTGGTCATCCTTGCCGGAACCGATCGCGAGCTCAGTTTCGTTGCGCATGTGCGCCTCGTCATACCGGAGACCGCCGAGCATGATTTCAAGATATTTGTCATAGTCGAACTGTCTCAATCCCTAATCTCCCCCGGGATGTCATGATACAGCAGGGACATCTGCGGGTCCCACGCGGCGTTCATCAGCGCGTCCATCCCTTCCGGCCACTTGGCCCTGATGTTGAGCAGGCGGTTCCATGCCTTCCTGGCCTTTTCAATCCTGCGCAGCTTCTTCACGCGCTTGCGCTCGCGTTTCCTTGCAATGTTTGGCATGATATTGCTCCATGGCGGTTAATGTTTCCTTGTCAATCTCGTCGCGCACTTCCTTGAATAAAGGCTCAAACGATTCTCTCGTTTCTGACGTGTCCGGCACTTCGGACGGGGTTCCGTGGCTAATCAGCATGTTTACCCCCTGTACGGTTCCGGGCGTTCTGCCCATGCGAGAACGTTTTGATGGTCATAGTAGTATTCGCCGGTCCCGTCGTCCCATTGCGGGTTATCCTTGTTCCCGTAGAATATCGCCGAACAGGTCTCCCTGCCGGAGTAGTCAACGGTGACGAGGACACGGGCACCGCTTTCCGGGAGCCGTTCCGAAGTCGGGATCCATTCTATCCCGCGGGAACGCTGGTGCTGGCTGGACGGTATCGAGACGAAAATCTCGCCCTCGTAGCGTTGCCGGAACGCAAAATCCCCGATACGCTGGCGTTCTTTGAACGCCCAGCTATTGTCATAACGCGGGTCGTCCTTCCATGTATGCTCGGACACGTGGAACGGGATCGTGCAGTTCTCCCAGAACGTGAGGTTCGCGGGCCGCTGCCTGCCGAAACGGTGCGCACCGCCGAGGACAAGTTTCGCCCTTGCGCGTGCTTCGTAGCCGGGGAACACTACATTGGTGAAATCGCGCATCGCCCTGTCCGTCAGGCAGCCGAAGTCGTCGAGGAACAGGAAGTCCCACCCGATGCCGCGGGTGTTCTTTTCCAGCTCCGCACGGGCGCAGAATACGCTCCCGTTGCAGAACCGTATTTTATTCGCAGTCCACACGGTAACGCCGGGCTGCATCCAGTATGGGATGCGCAGGTACATCTCCCGGACGATGGACCTGAAATAGCCTTCCGCGGCCTTGCGCTTGGGCATCATGTAGAGCGCCGCGTATTTCGGGCGGAACATGCAGGCCCACAGCATGTAGCCGAGGACGAGGGTGGTGAAGCCGGCCTGGCGATACCAGTCCCCCTTGATCAGCTTGTTGTCGCGGATCGCGTCGAGTTCCTGCACCTGCCTGGGCCGGAGGGGGAACTTTACCGCGCCGAGCACGGAATGGATGTAGAAGTAGTTTTCGAGGAAGTATCTCGGGTTGTGTTTGCACTTCTCGATTTCGAGCAACTGGGCCGGTTCGAGCCGGATCTCTTCTCCCTCGCCACGGAGGTCAGGATTGCGCCTATACATAGATGCCTCGGTTCTGTCTGGAACATGTTTACCTTATAAAATTAGGTTTCGGATTTCAAAAATTGATACTAATTTTTAAAAATCGACTGTAAAATTTTCTAAACAGACAGGTCGGCAATGAGGACGGCCTCGTCGGACCACCCTCCGCGCAACTTACCGTCGCTGTGCAGGACAAAGTTGCGGATGTATTTATGCTCAAGCTCGATCTCGAACTCCCTGCGGGCATCCACCGCGCGGAACTCCACCTTGGCCCCGCCGATGAACCCGTAGAAGCACCGGCACTTGGTAGACTCCTTTAATCCGCCAAGCATCGACCCGAACATGTCCTTGATATGCCTCGGCGCACCGCCGAAATACTCCGCGCGGAACAGGAAGTTGTCGATGCCGTGCTTCATGGCGATGTTCAGGTAGTTGTCGAGCCACACTCGGGAAATGTCGTTCGTGATCGTGCAGTTGAGCCGGAACTTGCGCTTCCCGTTGTCGAGCATCGAGAACAGCCTCCCCACGTCGATGATGTCCGGGACGTCGGTCCCGAAAATCTCCCGGTTCTGCGCGTTGCTGAAGCTGTGACGGCTGACGTTCACGTATTTCAGCTTCGGGCGTTTATCGAGGACGGGAAGGGACCGTTCCAGGAACGTCCCGTTCGTGGTCAGCGCGTAGTAGTCGATGCCGCTCTGCTCGAGCGTGTCGAACAGCCCATAGAGCCTGTCGTTACCCGGGAGAAGGGGTTCCCCGCCGGTGAGGGACACGCGGTCGATTGCGCCGGCCTTCACCAGCTCGTCGAGGCAGAGCCACAGCACGCCCGGATCCAGGACGTTGCGCTTCTTGGCGCCGCCTGTCTTGGCAAGGGAACAGAAGCCGCACTTCGCGTTGCACATGTCGGTAACCTCGACATACAGCGTGCGCTTCGCGGATCCGGCGGAGCAGCAGGAGCCGGTATATACCTGGAACTCCTTGCCGAAAATGGTCATGGGTGTAACGTCTTTCATTTCGTAATCCTGCTGAACATGTGGATGCTGTATTTTTCGCCGTCGTTGAACTTAAGCCCCATCTCGTTGAGGAGGGCGGTATCACGCATGAGGTAGTGGAAACGGTCGGAACCGCTCATCTTAGACCACCTGCGGTCATATTCCACCATGTAGGGGTAGCGCTTGTAGAAGGACTTCATGAAGTCCTCGACAATCGCGACGGCTTCCTTCTTGCGCTTCTTGTAAACGGCCTGCAGTTTCTTGTCAAACGGCCTGCCACCGCGCCGTCGAAGCATTGCCAGTTTCGCCTCCGGCGTATCGGGATAGTCGATGTTATAGTATTTCTTTCCCAGCGCGATGAAATCCAGGTACTTTTCCTTCACCAGCATGTAGTTGGTATAGACCGAAGCGCCATTGATATGCGCGTTGAATAATGTCGGTTCGCCCGCAAAGACATTCCTGATTTTCTCGTCGCACGAATAGTCAACGTTATGTATCAGGTGGAAATTGAACATGACATAGGGCCGGTCTATGAAAGCAAACGATACGCCGCCAATATATTCACCGCGCTCAGTAATATTGAAATCGGACCTAGATGACGGATTGTACGCGTCCTTATAGTAGTCGGCGAGATGCTTGGGGAGGACATAGCCGCCCTGTTCCACGATCGACTTCACGAATTTCAGCATGTCCATTAGATGGGTCTCCCTTGTGGTTTCTTGATGGAGCGCGATTGCGCCCACCGGTTTGCCTCGGCAATCAGTTCCTTGGCACTGGGCGGTGTCAGTGACAGTTTCGGCCAACCCTGGCGCACCAGGGGAATCGGATATGGCCTCTTTGCCCGTTCTTCGGCCAACCGGGCTTCCTCCGCCTCTCGTTTCCAGCGGTTCCTGACTTCCTCCGGCACCAGCTGGAGGGGGATTTCCTCGGCCTCGTATGAAATCTCGACAGGTTCGCTTTCGAACCGGTCAAGATATAAAGTCTCCCGCTTGGCCTCGCCGAGCGTCTCGTAATACCCGACCAGCCACTTGCAGGACGGATATACCTTGAAGAGCCGGTAAACGCAGTTCGCGTTCTGCAGCCAGGGGGTGCTCTCGACGTTCTTCGGTCTGAACTCGAACTTAGCCGGAAACCCGGGATCGGCTGCCAAGTATCTCTGTCCGAAACAGTCTGCTGGTGTCATTTTTCACCTCTGGAAAACCGTGTTGCCGTCTCCCACGGGTTCTGCGAATTGATGTCACGGAGCGCCTTCGCGAGACCCGCATCGCCTGCCTGGGGCTTGACAGGCACAATCTTCTTGGCGGCATCTGAATTGAGCATCTCGGTAAACCGCGGGCACCCCACAATCTGGTCAAGGACTGGTTGCTGCATGTTGCCCCCGTCAGTCGAAATCGTCTTCAAACGGCGTGTTGTCGTCATGACGGAGCCCGCTGCATGAATCGACCGATTCCAGTTCCGGGTTGATTGCTTCGAGCGTCGTGTAATATTCAACAAAGGCGTTGATATAGACGAGCGACTTCTCGATTGCTGCATCGGCGTCCTTGTTCCGCCCCATCATCTTCTTGAGCTTGGCAATATTGTCTTCGCGGAACTTCGCGTTATGCGGGTCCTTGATGGCATGGCCGACATAGGTGTCGATACGGGCGCCAATCATGCGCGGGTTGCGCTCGGCATCCATGGCCTCCTTGCAGGCCTGTTCGGCCTCGGCGCGGTTCTTGTAGAGCTTACGGTCATGGGACTCCGCAATAATTTCGTTGACTTCCGCGTCAGTCTTCTTTTCGGTACATAACCGGCTTGCGTAATACTCGCCGGTCAGCTTGGACGGCTTGATGATGTAGCGGACATACTTTTCGTTGTATTCCCTGCATTTCGCGGCGTTGGCTTCCCGCTTCTTCTTTTCTTCCGCCTGGCGACGGTTCCAGTCCGCCTGGATAGCCGGCCAGTTGTCCTCGCAGAAGGCCATCATCCAAAACGCATGGTCCCAGTACCTGCCATCGTCATGCCTGTCCCCGATCTTGTCGAGACGCGCATGGACCAGGTCGTCTGCCGGCTTGCAGAGATGACGGAATATGCCGAACAGTCCGTTCAGAACCTGTCCTTCCCAGTTGCACGATAATGCGGAAAATGCGAGATAGCGGGCAATCAGCCTCGGGTCGCCTTCACCCACGACATCCTTGCCTTCCTCCTTGTTTTCGAGCGGCGCCTTCTTGGCGTCTTCCCAGATTTGCTTCCCGCGGGCGATAAGCTCCTGGTCATCGCCGATTACGAATTTTCGTTCTTCCATGCTCTCCTCATTGCGGTTACGGATGCCTCCGGGGACACGCGGACCTTCTCGCGCTCTCCGGTGAACAGCCTTTCAATTTCGACTTCCACCTGTTTCTTCTGGTCATCAACCGGCCTGATGTTGATTACGCGGAACGGAATCTCGTCATGGAAGCCCACGCAGATTTCCTCGCCTGCCATGAGGTCGGAAACCTTGGTTTTCACCTTCATGCGCTCGTATTCGTAGATCTGGATAGCCTTCGGGCGGAAGTCCGGGTGTTCCTCCAACCACTTGATGCGCTTCATGACGGTGCAGCAGGCGCGGGAAAGGTCTTCCATGTTCTCGATGCAGGTGGGGCACCCGCCGAGACAGATGTCGTTCGTCATGTACTTGCCGGTAGCGTTCTCCTTCAAGAGCGCGTTGTAGAAACTTACGTGCGGTTCGTGGAACATGTCGTTGGCCGCGTCGAACGTGCAGAACGTAGCCTCCCCGCCCTCGATGACGGGGGACACTATGACGCCGGACGACATCCACTGGGGATGCTCCCCGTCAAAACACCTGAGCGACAGCCCGTAATGGGTGCATATCGCGTCGAACTGGTCCATTGTGATCCAGGGTTGTTCATTAGCCATGTGATTTCTCCTATGGTGTTCCGTAAATGAGCATGACCCGCTTCATTTTCGGGTTCACCTTGATGCCGGTCACTTCGCACGGCAGATTGATGCCGCCGATGGTGACACCGATGTGGTAGTCGTCCGGGATGTTGGCCAGAAGGCGTTTCATCTCGGCCACGCTATGCAGCTCGACGGTGACGTTCTCGGCGAGACGTTCGAGTTCCAGCTTTTCGGTCTTCGGGTTGTAGGTGACGCGATACTTGGTGAACGCGTCCGTTTCCATGTTGATGATTACCTGGTAGTCCGGGTGCAGGAAGCCTTCGAAGGTGTTTTCCTCGAACACGAGGACCAGTTCAATGTGCGACTTGTTGACATCGCTGAACTTGCGGACGAACTTTGCATGGAACTTGCCGATATGGTAGCCCATTGCACGTGGATCGTCCGACGGGAACTCGCTCATGTCCTGCTCCCAGTGCAGTTCCGGTACATTCGTGGTCTTGTCTACCGGCCTGCTGAGCATTGCCGGGATGAACTCGAAGTTGATGTTCTTTGCCGCCTGGGCGACATATTCTGCGTGCATTTCTTCTGTAGATGCCATGGTTATCTCTCCATTCGCGTATAACGGTTGATATAGTCGATAAGCCGGCCCACCGCCGGGTCGGAAGACGGGAGCCACGCATGCAGCCGGTCCGCGGCCTTTGCCCCGGTCCCCGTGTCGATAGTGATGTTCCATCCCGGCTTGCCGTTCGGGAACATCGTGCTCTCGGTGGGCGTAAAGAGCGCCCGCAGGCCCAGCGGGGCAGCGGCATTGGGGCGCTTCCTGATAATTTCGAACTCGTCCCGATTATGGAACACGATTTTCGGGGAATATGCAGTGTCGTACCCGGACCGGGTCGGGTCCTCGTCGATGACGATGTTGGCAAGGAAATCCCCGATCAGCTTGGCGACCTGCATCGTGATGCGGGTTGCCGAGCCAAGTCCTTCCATGTAAATGATGGAACCCTGGAGGGATTCGTAATAGCCGTTGACCGTCCGGTTGGCCTTGCGCAGGACTTCGATTTCATCGTCCGCATGCAACGGGGTCGGAAATACGCACCAACCACCGTTTTTCTGCTTGACGCTGTATTCATGGCCATGGACAGTGACAAGAATGTTGTGTGCTTCCATATATGCCTCATGCCGGTTCGAGCATCAGTGCGCACTCGCCGTAATTAAGTAAATATCCATGTCATGAAATATAGCAAAATGCGCGAGTTTGCTATATTTTATTGCAGAGGTTTTACAATGATACAGCACCAACTCAAATTTTTCGCCCCGCTCACGTTCACCCGCAGGTCCGACGACGATGAAATCGACCCGCCCCACTGGAAACTGCTCGAAATAATCGAGGAGCTCGAATGCGACAAGGAAGTCATCGCGTTCTCCTGCGCACCCTCGCTCGCCGACTGCCTCCACGAGGGGGACACCAGCAAGGGCAACGTAATCAGGGAAATCACGACCCACGTCAGCGCCCGCGACAAGAAGCTCTACGTATGCTTCACCGTCACCGCGGACGAGATGGCGAACTTCTACACGTTCACCCAGGAAGTCGTGGACTACCTCGACGGACAGATTTCTGACGGGTGGGGAGAGAACTTCTTCCCGGACGTCGAGATTGACCGCGAGGACCACACCATCCGCGTCAGGAGTATCGAGTTCGTCGAAATCCATGGCATTGCGTTTGACACGAAGGGGAAATACCGCGACTGCGTCCGCTATATCGTCAACGACACCAACTGCGAACTCGACGACCCCTACGAAGGCAAGCTGAAAGACCTCGGCTTCATGTACGGCTACCACGACACCAACAACGTCCTCGGGGAAATGCAGACTGTATGGAAAGCCGCTTCCGAGGACAGCAAGTATACCGTGGACGCCTTCGAGAGGCTCCTGGATAGGTTCAAATCCCCGTTCAGGCACTACGAGACGGTGACGCCCGATTTCATCCGCGCGTTGGTCAGGTTCATGAAGCCCAAGGGCTGCGAACGCTACCCCATCGACGACAAGAAACGGGCACTGCTCGACAAATACGAGGAAAAGTTCATCAAGCGCGTCAAATAACATGAAAGCCCCGGCAGAAGCCGGGGCTTGTTGTTTCTCTCTCTATCGGATAAGTCCTACCAGATGCTTTCGCAGGCGAACGTGAACTGCTTCTGCGAGAACTCCCCGTTGCGCTTGGGGATGTAGAGGGACTGGCCGTCCTTGATAAGGTACATGTTCTCGCATCGCCACTGCACGCCGCTACCGAACCAGTCGGTTTCGTAATGGCAGTCGCCGTTGGTAACGTCGCCCTTGTTGAGGCCCTTCTGGGAGAAGTGGAGGGTCGTATCGTTCGTGGCGATGTTGACCACGACGAAATCGGCACAAAGGTCGGCAAATGCCGATGCTGCGACTAGCGCACAGATGATAATGGTATTCTTAAGCATGGTTCTCTCCTTGCTATCCTTTGCCGCATGGCGGCCTTTAATTGTTTCTTTTCGATTGCGCGGATCGGGCGGATGCGGTCCCCGACACTGATTACCACCTTGCCCGTAATCACCGTCATGGTCAGGTCCTGCACTTCCCTGCCGTCTTCCTTGCGGGGGACGCCGTACTTGTAGCACGTCATCTTGCCCTTGGTAAGGACTTCGATCGTCCCTCGCGGGGAAAGGACGCGTTCGCGCAACGGTTTCAAGGCGTCAAGCAACTCCTTGACCGACGACATCGGACCCTTGTCGGGCCAGAATGTAGCCTTCATCTCGCCCTTCTCGACCAGGAACTCGACCGTTTCCGCGACGTCCTGCTCGCCGGTCCACTTGATTTCGCCGGACTGCGTGTCCATGACGCCGAGCTTCGACTTAAGCATGACTACCTCCCCACGCAGGCCGCATCGAACTTGTCGCGGAAATCCTTGCGGTGCTGGTCGAAACGGGATTCCCATTCCCACACCATCTGGCGGACGTCGTGCGGGGCGACTTCCACTGCATCTTCAAGGCGGACCGGATATGCCATGTCGTTCTTGTCGTCGAGGGAGAGATAATTGTCCGTATTGCTCCGTTCGACAACGAGATCGAGTTCGACGCCATACTTTTCGCCGGTAACCTGGGCGAAAGTGTCGTTGTTGCACGACACCACGTCCTTTACCTTGCCATAGCAGTTTTCATGGAGCTTGATCCACTTGCCGGCGAACTTTAACGCCATTTCATCGGCAGCCTTCACGCCGTCGAGAGCGCGGAGCTGTACCGCGACCTTGCGGAGCTCTTCAATCTTGGCCAGGATGTCCTTGACCGTGATATTGTTGATGAAGCCGGCATCGCTTGCGACGCGTTCCCTGCATGCGGAAGGAAGTGCATAACGGATGACCCCTTCGTTCGCACCCCAGCTTTTGAGCGTTTCGCGAAGTCCGCGGAGCTTGGTGACAAGGTCGCGGGCGTCGTCCGGCTTTTCGAGCGCGATGCCGACCATGCGGTCAACATAGTCATGGATTTCGAAGATTTCCATGTAGTGGTCCGGCTTCGGATACGGGGTGGTGTCGTTCTTCCAGTCAACCTTGCCCTGGACGACTTCGATTGCGGCGAAGCCGAGCGGAGCGAGTTCCGCGTTGAGCTCGGAAAGGTTCTTTGTCGGGACCCGGCGGACATGTTCCATGATGCTGTCAGGAACCTTTTCGTTGTGCTTTTGGAGCTGAATATCCATTTTGTTATCCTTTGCTGCCTTCCGAGCAGCCCGTTAGAGAGTGAATAGTTATTTCTTGCTCAGCCGCACACCCTTGAACTTGCAGGGATGGCCCGGCTTGACATTGGGAACCCCGAGACGGTGGGCCTTCTGGGACACCGCCGAGACGCTAATGTTGAACAGTTTTGCGATCGCGGTATAGCTCATCCCGTCGGAAATGTATTTCAGGAAGCGCTTTTCCTTTATGGTGGTCCACGTATCCTGCCTGGAGGTGTCGAACCCCGCCTTGTGCAAGGCCCGCTGGAACGTCTTGGGCGCGACGTGGTACTCGACGGCGAGGCCGCGCAGCGTCCCCTCCCCGTTGCGGTACCTGTCCACCATCTCGGCAAGGACTTCGGGCGTCCCGTTGGTCTTGGTCGGCTCGCCGGTGTAACCCAGAATCTTGCGAATCACGCCGATGTCGATACGGTGGATTTCCGGGTATGGCGCAAGCGCAGCCTTTACCTGCTTGGGCGTCCCGCGGAACAGCGGGAGGATGGAGATGAACTGTTCTTCGGTCATTATACAGGATTGTCGATGTCGATGAATTCCGCGGTGACGCCCTTGAAACGGTCGTCCGCCATGCCCTCGAACTGGCCGGCGCCCATGATGTAGTCGGCGAGGAACTGGACACAGAAGATTTCGGAACGGTGGTGGCCGGCGTAGATAATCGCCATGCCGTGCTCTTCGGCGTAGATCGGCATGGATTCGCGGATTTCTCCGGTGACGAGCACGTCGGCGCCGAGCATCTTGGCCTCTTCGAGACCGGACGGACCGCAGCTGCCGGAACATACGGCGAACTTCTTGTCAACGGACGTGTCGGTCAGGCGCTGCACCATTTCCGGGTCGCCCGCCACGTTCCAGCCGTTCGGGAACACGTTGTCGATCGTTTCCTTTGCCGGGCAGCCGTCGAACATGACGCCGATGCCGTCGAGGAACGTAGTGAAAGTCATGCGTCTCTGCGGATCCTCGAACTGGATGAGACGGCCAATGGTATAGTTGTTGCCCACCAGGAAATGACGGTCGAGGTGGAGGTGGTAGCCGTAGAGGCTGATGCCGTTCTGGATGAGGAGGCGCATGTATTCGCCGTGGGTACCGATGAGGCGCTTGTCCTTCTCGGATTTCCAGAAGCCGTTCGGGTGATGGACGATGATTGCGTCGGCCTTCTGTTCGATTGCGCGGAGGATGAGTTCCTTGCGGAGGCTGACGCCGGTGACGACATGCTTGATTTCGGCATTCGGGTCGCCCTTGGCGTCAACGAGGAGGCCGGTATGGCAGTAGTCTTCGAGGGGTTTCTTGTCGTGCGAACCTTCGTGCACGACGAAACAGTCAAGTAGTCTGGTAAATTCGGATTGCTTCATGCTTGAAATATAGCAAAAAGCGAGAGCCGGGTGCAGGGCTCGAACCTGCGACCTGAGCTTTACGAAAGCCCTGCTCTACCACTGAGCTAACCCGGCATAAGCCGTCGGCCGGCCTCGAACCAGCGACCGGCGCATTACAGGTGCGCTGCTCTACCAACTGAGCTACGACGGCATATCGGGGTAGCAGGGCTCGAACCTGCGACATCCTGCTCCCAAAGCAGGCGCTCTACCATCTGAGCTACACCCCGGAAAGTCTAGTCGGCGTAGCTGGACTCGAACCAGCGACCCCATGCTCCCGAAGCATGTGCGCTACCAACTGCGCTATACGCCGAAAAAAGCGTGATGCCGGAATGAGTCGAACATTCGACCGGCCGTTTAGAAGACGGCTGCTCTGTCCAACTGAGCTACGGCACCGTAGCGGGACCAGCGGGGCTCGAACCCGCGATTTCCGGCGTGACAAGCCGGCGTTCTATCCAACTGAACTATGGCCCCAGTTATACGGGTGACGGGGATCGAACCCGCAGCCCATAGATTAAAAGTCTATTGCGATACCAATTTCGCCACACCCGTGAATCAAATTCGCGAGGTATTACGTTTTCGTCTGTTCATATTCTTACTCCTTAGTCGATACGGCTGGACTCGAACCAACAACTACCGCCTTATCAGAGCGGCGTGCTAACCAATTACACCACGCATCGAAGTTGATTGTTAGTCCCGGTGGCAGGGCTCGAACCTGCGACCAACCCCGTATGAAGGGGCCGCTCTACCAACTGAGCTACGCCGGAATGTTAGTGCTCCTATCTGGACTCGAACCAGAACCCACGGATTAAGAGTCCGCTCGTCTACCATTAGCATATAGAAGCATTTTAAAGCGCCTATCCGTAGTCGAAACGGATCCCGCTGCTTGGAAGGCAGCGATGCAGCCAATACACCATAGGCGCGTAATTTCGAGCATCTGGCCGGCTTCGATCCGGTGACCTCATCCATGGCAAGGATGCGCTCTACCAACTGAGCTACAGATGCGTAACAGCCCCCTGACGCTTCGAACGCCATCCTGCAGATTTGGAGTCTGCGATGCTACCAGTCACACCCGAGGGCTAGGGGGTGGGACATGTGCTGACTGTCCCGGCGCCGGGAGGAGCGGGCGACCTTACTCGAGTTGTCCGTCCGACGGCTCCCGGCGCTTACCAGCGAATGCAGAAGGGGTCCCGGTGTTTTCACCGGGACCCCTTTCTTCTGCAGAAAACTGGGTACTTGGACTACCGGTGAACACATTGAATCATTCCATCAATACCATCGAAACCGCGGCCTGGTTTCATCCAGCCGGTGGGCTTCTTCGTAATGATTGTCGTAATTCTCTGGTTCATAAGTATTCCTTGTGACTATAAGTTTAGCAAATTTATTTCCGGCTGTAAAGGGTTTTTGACCGCTTTTTGAAGAAATAAGAATTAAATAAGTTTTCTGTAAGCTCCACGTAAGAAACTAACCGATTACGATGTATTTCGGGCCCACATTCTCCCCGCGGTAGGCGTTATATTCCTGTCCTACGTCCACACCGCTGATGGGCTCGAACGTATCATACAGCGCACCTTCCTCGCGCACGGCCCTGGCGACGTCGAAATCGCCATGCTTCTTAATCAGTTCCTGTATCTCGGCAACAAGTTCGGATCCTTTCATGATAACTCCTTTTACTGAAATATAGCAAATCTACCATATTTCGGTCGGAACACGCCGGCTGGCCAGTTTGCTATATTTCAGTCATGGAAAACAAAGAACTTATCGAAGAAATGCGCAAGGCCGAGAACAACATCTCCGAAATAGTCAGCTATTTCGAGGACAGCTACTCGGAACCGGCTCCCTGCCAGACATACGTAGACGCCTCCAACGAAGCCGACGAGGCGATCAAGCAACACCCTATCAAGACGGACATCGTGGACAGAGACGCCCTGCAACGCGCATGGTTCCTGCACTTCTACGCAAAGAAGGCCACGGCGATGGTCAAGGCCGAACTTGCCGAAAAGCACATCGTCAACAAGTTCGTCGAAGTCAGCGACGACGGAACGTTCTACGACCGCCGTCTCCGCTTCCTTGTCGCGGCAGGCCTGTTCTTCCAGAACCTCATCAACTACGGGGCCCGCGAAGAAATCGAACGCGGCATACACGAAGACAACGCCCGCCGCAACGCGGCATGCGCCCCGCAAGCGCTTGGGTAAACATGTTCACGGGATATTTCGACAGGACCAGCCGCTATATCGCGCTCGGCTACACCCCGGTGTCAATCGCCCTGTACACGCCCGCGTGGTTCAGCGGCTTCCGCTACCCGAAGCTCGCCCCGAAGAAAGGTTTCTTCAAGGAGTGGAAATACGGCAGCCACAAGGGCGACAACAAGTATTACATCGAGCGCTTCAACGAGGAAGTCCTGATGCCGATTTGCCAGCGCGGCGTCGCCATCAGGGAACTCGAAGCCCTCACCAAAGTCCCCCATTCGAAGATAGTCCTCCTGTGCTACGAGAAGCCGGGGGACTTCTGTCACAGGCACCTGGTGGCCGACTGGTTCGGCAAAGAGTGGTGCAAGGAACTCAACCTGGAGAAACCAAAATGAGCGAACGCAGCGAACTGGACTACAACGAGAACATCATGTTCGACGGCATTTTAACCCGCATCGTCGGAAAGGCGAACATCATAATCGAGGATCCGAGGGAACTGGATATTCTCGAACGCCTGGCCAAAAACGAACCGGACCGCCTCAAGCAATACGGGCTCACCCTCGAAGGCAACCTGCTGAGGTCGGGACAGCATGCAACACCGCCGGACGGCAACTATACCCCGCTGGACTATGCCAGGACCGGCCTGTGCTGCGACCTGGTCAACCTCAAATATACCGGCAGCAAGACGACCGAGGAGCGCTGCAAGCTGCTCGCCGGCATCATCAACAAGGTCATCCCGGAAAAGCTGCACCGCTTCATCGAGATGTCCCAGGACATGGCCTGGGGCGGGTTCGGGCACGCGGAAATCCCGGAGCACATGCTGATGGGCATGAAGATGGAGCTGCTCCAGTTCATCTCGAAACTTTAACCTTCATGAAAACAGAAAAGACGCGGGCGACCGCGTCTTTTTTGTATTTTCGGGAACCTATATCTCCTCGTAGTAGTATTCCCCAATCTTCTTGCCTTTCTTCTCCTGCTCGATGGCCGCGTGGATAAACGTGAGCGCATCCGCATACAGGAGGAAGAACACCGGGTCCTGGAACACGGAATACAGGATGAGCGAACCCATTGCCGTATCTATCGAGTAGGACTTGTACCGGTGCCAGAAGAACCGACCCTTCCACTGGGGATAGGCGTTCATCAACAGCTTGTTACAGACGATGCGGTGCTTCTTGTCGATCTGCATCACGCACCGCCCGCGGAACTTGCGCTCGACCTTGGCTTCGTCAGGAGACCTTAGCATTCTTGTCCTCTACTTCGACGACTGGCGTTTCTCCGTTGGAGGCCTTCCGCAGGCCATCCGCGGCACGGATATAGGTGGCGGCGATGTTCGAGAGGAACACGGCGTTCTTGAAGTCCGTCGCATAGGTGAGGAGCGCCCCGAGACCGGTGACGGAACCGTAGGTATTGTGGCGGTCGAGCTTCCCGGAATTGAAATACAGCGAAGTGATGTCCGCGGTCAGGAACCTGCATTTTTCGAGATCGGACGGGGACCATTCATAGTGGACGCGCTTGGTGCTGCCGTCCCCGGTAAGCCCCTTGTTGCACAGCTTCTCGAAATCTCTCGCCTTGACCGAGGAGAACGTGACCCCGCGGAAGTTGTCCGGCCAGGACTGGCCGAAGACCAGGCAGAGCTCGTTGAGCACACCGCGGTCGCGCGTAGTCGCCACGAACTCGATGTCCAGGCTCTTGAAGGTATGGCGCATGAAGTCGGAAAAGTCCCCGACGCAGTTGGAAAATTCCCTGCGGGACAGATCCGCGGCCAACGACATTCCAGATGTTTCTTGTTTCTTGTTGCTCATAGCAATCTCCTTGCAGGAAAAATACAAAATTAGATGCCAGGTTCCACGCCGTCACCCGGCTTTTCTCGATGTCCGCCGATCCGCATGACGACGGCGAACACGATGGCGACCCACAGGACGGTGGACGGGATGCCGACAACCAGGTAGGCGAACCCGGGAGGGAACCATCCGTTGCAGTTTCCGTATATGCACAGGAGCAACGGCCATACGCACAGGGCGATAACCGTGGCCAGCGTCGGAAACAGAAGGGCGATGCTGGTCACAAAATCCAGCGGAGGGCCGAATATCGAGACGACCCGGTCAACGGCGAGGTCAATCCTTTTCATCGGGAAGCTCCAGACCGCGTTCCTTCAAGTACCAGAACCTTGCGGAATAGTATTCCGGCGTATATCCGCCCTCGGCGTTGGCGTCGTTACAGGTCCCGTGGGACCCGAACCAATCGACCTCGAACTCGTGGAGGGCCTTACTGAGTTCAGCAGACATCGTGTTCATCCTCCCTCGCGACAGTCTCCATCTGTTCGTGGTATGCGCGATAGGAAGTGAGGAAATTTTCCGCATAGATTGCCGCGCGGACAAGGTCCGGGTGGAGCCCGGGGATGTTGGAGATTTCGCGCAAAACGGTGGTCGCGTAGTCAATTTCACCGATCTTGTTGTCGGTCCCCCAGCTCATCGCCGCACCCACGGTGTTCTCGATGCGGGTGCGGACGATTTCCGCGTCCGGGCAGTTGCCGTTGAGGAAGGCGCACATCGCGCGGGCTTCTTCCTCGTCCTGGTAGAAGCGGCGGTCGAAGCAGTGGTTGTCCGCCCAGTTCTTCGCGCACTTCAAGGTCGGTTCGTCACGCTTGAGCGTGTAGGGCTTGAACCTGAACTTTCCGCCGGCACCGACATAGATGTAGTACACGGTGGATTCCTTGATCTTGTTCTTCACCGCGTTCTCCAAGTCGAACGGGGCAATGGGGCCGCGTTCGCGGCATGCCTGGATGAAGGCTTCCGAGTTGATTTTCGGCAGCTTTGCCAGACGTTCGCGAAGTTCACTGATTGATGCGTATTCGCTCATCATCTTCTCCTTATGAAAACTCTGTAATAGATGCACTTCGGCATCCCGTTCTCGTCGAGCAGGTAGCTGTTCTGCACCCGCCAGTTCTTGTAGTAGGCCTTGTACGCCTTCTGCCGTTCCTCCGGCGGGGGCGTAAAGAACTCGCACTCGCCGAATACCCACGCGGTGTCCCCGCTCCGGCCAAGGACCTCGAACTGCTTCGGGTCGAAATGGTCGAAGAACGTAATCGGGACGCCCATCACCCCGTAGTAGTCCTTCGGGATGTCGGAAACCCTGTCGACGTTGATCGCGTCGAAGTTCTCGAACTTGGGGTATTTCGCCGGGTCGTAGGTGGCCCGCAGACAGATGCCTCGCTCGTCTTCCGTCCGGGGGACGAACATGTTCGTGTACCACCGACAAAGGCCGGTGACCTTCTCGGTCTCGCCGTCCGGCGTCCCGAACTCGTCCGGGGAGGTGATGCCGAGCTGGATCCTGCCGGAGCGCAGCTTGCGGAACACCTCGTTGTAGTTGACGCAGTTCTTGTTGCCGATGACATAGAAGTCCCTGTCGGCGCCGTCGACCCAGTCCACGAAGTCCCGGAAGCAGTTCCCGCACCAGGTCGCCAGGCCGTTCCTGCGGACGAGCATGGTATGGTTGCGGTCGAGTTCCAGGCAGTGCACGGTCCCGTCATACTGGACCTTCTCCGGCACCGGGTAGTCCGTGTTGCGCTTCTTGGTCTCGATTGCCCAGTTCGCCATCCAGTAGGGGTTTCCCTTGGACTTGCGCTGGATGAACTGCACGAGCACGCCGCGCACTTTCAGGATGAGCTCCTGCAGGCCCTCGCACAGCTTCGGGGCGGTACTGCCGATTGCCTGGCTCACCTTCCCGCCGATGTGAGAGAGATGGGAGTTGCCCTTCATGTAGCCGTCGAGGAAGCGGGCCATGTAGGCCGGTTCCATGTAGAGGACTTCCGTCGGGAACTTCTTCTCGATGCCCTTGCCGAACTTCGCGAGGTAGGTCCACAGCTGCTTGCTGTACACGGTGTAGTTGTGGTTCCTGGTCTTGCTGGACCGTTCCACCTTGCACGGAAAGCCGATCTTGGCGTAAAGGTCGATGACGTACTTCTCGTTGTCCTCGTTCTGCTTGATGCTGATCGTGTAGCGGGGATTGCCGTTCACGTTGTTGCCGAAGCGGACGCAGCCGTCGGCAAGCCAGAACCCGAGGAACTCCAGCCAGTCGCCCATCGGGATTTTCTTTTCCGGGACGGTGATGTCCTTGTGGGTGTAGCGTTCGTTCTGCATGACGCTCGGGAGCGTGAAGAACTCCTCGTGGATGCCGCTCCAGTCGTATTCCAGCCCGCGGATAGGCACCGAGTGGTAGTGGGGGACCACCTCGTCAGCGCGGCAGAACAGGTCCTTGCGCTCGTTGCAGATCATGCGGTGGTTTCCGGTCACCATGAGGTCCATGCCGGACTTCTTGAAGTGGAACAGCTCGCCCTTGTACGGGGTGTCGTAGAAACGAACGATGCGGGCGTATTCGACCTTGCGGGTTGCCGGGTCCATGCTGAGGACGAGGTCGCCCGGCTTGACGGCGGTAAACAGCTTCCAGCCTCCGTCGGTGAGCACCTCGGTATCTGAAGAGAAACAGCTGAAAGGGGGGTTGGTCACGACCAGGTCGGAATGCTGCATGAACTTCGTGATTTCCGGGGAACGGAAGTCCCCGTCTCCATCCAGCACCCATCGGGCAACCTTAATATTGCCGTCCCGTCCGAGAGAAACCGTCTCCGCGTGGCCGCGATGGCCAGGGACATAGCTGGTACAGGTGAGCCTGCGGAGGCCCAGTCCCTGGAAGTTGTCGATGAAGAAGTCGCGGAACCCCGGGTGTTCAAGGTCGTTGCACGGACACAGGACGGTGCGGTTGGCGAAGAAGCCGGGGTCGCGTTCGAACAGCGCCTTCATCTCGTGGGAGACGTCGCTGTAACTGGTGTAGAACTCGTCGTTCTTGGCAGTCTTCGCCTCGCGTAAATTACGGTTCTTGGACATTACATTCTGCCTTTGCTGCCGGCTTCGATAATTTCTTCGATGAAACGGAGACGGAGACCCCTGGCCTGCTCGATTGCCTTGGCAACACGTTCGTCCTTGGAAAGGCAGCCCGGGTCGACATAGGAGTTACGGACGTTCTCCAGGTAATACGCGTCGCCGAGAGTGTCGCCGAGGTTCTTGCCGACGTAACTGGCGTTGATTGCCGCCTTGATGGCGCACGCGATGTTCTTGGCAAGGAGCTTCGACGAATAGGTGCCGGTGCCCTTGTTGGTATTGATCGCGGCATAGCGCTTCGCATCGCGCTGGATACGGAGTGCGGCCATGGCGAGAGCCTTGATGTCCATTTCGGGAGTAATATCCGTCGATGCGTTGGAAACGTCGACTCCCGGGATTTCGCTCGGGAGGAACGGCCAGTCGGAAGCGAACGGCGGTGGTTGTAGTTCGCCTTCATACGGCTTCTTTTCGGTTACGAGCATCTTGGAGAGCGGGACAACAACGGTTTCATTTTCGTTTGACATATTTTTACCTCTGCCTGAAATATAGCAAAACCCACCGTATGCGGTGGGTTCCTGGAAAAATCTGCCGATTTACGCTAATCGGCGGGTCCGAGGTCGGTAAACCCGATAACATCCGTGACAGTCAGGGCGCTGTCGTTCGACTGTTCATGCACCTGGCAGCAGAGGTCGTCGTACAGGGCAGCGCCGGTCTTGTTGCTTTTCAGCCGATAGGGCAGCCCGTCCTTCGTCGGGATCGAACCTTCATGGTCCGGGTTCACCGCACGGATGCGCGTATTCACCAGATAGAGATGCGGCGCCGGGCCGTCGCTAATCTTGGTGAAGCGGTATTTCGCGGTAGCTTCCGGGTAGGCCGCACGGTCAACCTCGGAAAGGAACATTTCCTTCGGTCGGGCGTAGATGCCGTCCTTGTGGTTGGTCTTCCCCGCGTTGCCCATGCACTTGTAGATGACGAGTTCCTCGCCTGTCTCGGAGTGCTTGGCGACGGTAATCACCTGGGAAGTGGCGCCCTTGAAGTGCGCCCAGGTGCTGCCGGGCGTGATTTCTCTGTCTTTGTTTTCTTCGTTAGTCATTGGTGTACCCTGTTGAATAGAGGACCGGATCGTCGTTAAACTCCTTCCCGGTGTCCTTGGCAAGCTGTTTTGCGATTTCTTCCGCCGCGGAAAAATCTTCCTTTGCCTGGCGATCGTGGATTGCGCAATACGCTTCGAACGACCACGGGCGGATGACCGGAACGTAGATGCTTACCGAACTCATCTTTTCATGCGTCTTAATCTGGTGGCGGAACGATTCGGTGCAGTATGCTTTCCAGTTTTCAAAAAGCTCCTTGCGTTCGGTATCGGCACATACCTTGCATACCTGGGCAAAGCCTGCCGGAGTAAGGGTAATGCGTCCCACCATGTCCAGGTCGCGGTCAAAGTCCACGTTTGTGACGGATTTCACCACGCGCTGGGTAGTTGCGTCAAAATACGAACCGAAACGGTCGGCATACTTTTCTTCTATCGACGAAACGATGGCGTTGAAAACGTCGCGTGCCGTTTCGCCAAGATTGCGTTCAAGCTGGTCGCGAATGTAGCTAATCTTCAGTTTTTCTTCCGCGTTTTCCAGGCACTTGTCGAGCGGGGCGTCATTGAAGAAACGCTTGCTTCCCGCGGCCGGGTTAAAGAATCCGTGTGCCCAGTGAATGGAACTGAGGTGGGTCTGCAACCATCCATGGTAATTGGTTTTCTGTTCGTAGTCCACGGAGGCGTTCCAGTCGCGAATGCCACTGCCGTCGCCAATGCGGGGAGACCTGACCTGGTAAGTGTGCCCGCCGACAGAAACGGATGTGTCGTAGATGTCATACAGGACCTTGTTATCGGTCGTCCAGCAATAATTGTTGTTGTTGTCGCCGATTTCCGCAGAAATCAGCAAATAGATATTGTAGATGCGGAAACGGCCAACCTCGCGGCGGTCGTCCGTTCCGAGGGCGTCACGCGCCGTAATCGAATAGCTGGGGATGTCCAAGTTTTCAATCTTGAACATGCGGGTGCGCTTGGTCTGTGTGTGCATCGTGAAGCCGGGGACCTGCACTTCTTTCAGGTCAAGGCCGGCAAAATGGAATTGTTCTGACATGTGTAACCTCTTTCGTTGACTGAAATATAGCAAAAACGAAAATTGCTATATTTCAGTTATCAAACGAGGAAACTACTATGGACATCGGAAGCAACAATTCATATCCGGCAGGAACCCTCAGCAACTTCGCCCCTCACCCGTTCACGTTCGACGGGGTGGAGTGCGCCTCGATGGAAGGCTTCCTGCAATCGCTCAAGTTCTCCAACCCGGAGATGCAGATCTACGTATGCTCTCTCGTGGGCATCAAGGCAAAGCACAAGGGCAAGCACAAGAACTGGTACCGCGACCAGACGCTCTACTGGAAGGGCATCCCCATCAAGCGTGACTCCGAAGCATACCAGATCCTGCTGAACCGCGCATACAACCAGCTGAACAAGAACCCCGGGTTCCGCAGCGCACTGCTCGCGACCAACAAGGCGACGCTCACCCACTCCGTGGGAAAGCACGACACCCACCACACGGTGCTGACCGTCCAGGAGTTCTGCTCCCGCCTCACATACTTGCGTGACGTGGGAGACCTCCCGGAGACATCCGCAAAGGCCTAGTCCTTGGCCTCTTGCTTGACGAGCTGACTATCAATGGTCGGCTCGTTTCTTTTTATTGTGGCGGCAAGGTAGGCGAATGCGGTCGCCAGCGTATTCTTTACGTAGTTGAACAGTGCGATGTAGTCGGCATCGCAGAACTTGTCCAGTTCGACGCCGACTATCGCGTTCTCGTTCTCCCCGTTCTTGTCGCAGGGAACGACGGCAAAACCGCTCGCGCTCACGATCACCGGGGAGGCAAGGGACTTGCGCCTGGCCAGTGCAAGGCGGATTGCCGGAATGAACGCGACCCCGTCTTCGTTGATTACGAAGAACTCGCCGAGCGTGTCGTCCAGGTGGGTGTATATGCGCTTGGCGTTCCATTTCCCGGTATGGACCTTGATGAACTCGCGCAGCTGGGAAACCACCCTCTCCACGTCGGCATCGGTAACATCCGCCCACTCCCTGTGCTTGTTCTCGCCGTATGAAAGACGGAACAGGTGGCTACCGCCATCCTTCCCGACAATGTCGGTGAACATGCCTTTGTGCCCGGCGATGTCAAGCGTCCAGCCCCTTGTGTGCATGTCGCTCGCGGCGCCCGGGCCGACATACCGGATGGTCGTCATGTTGAACTCGAACAGTCCGTCGAAGTCGCCCTTCTTCGGGTCACCGAACTCCTTGACCATCCGCTCGGCGAACGTGTCGAGTTCCCATTTCGGCAGTATTTCCGCACAGTCGGAATAGAACTCCTGCTTGCCGTCCTCGGTCTTCACCACTACGGGCATGGCGAGCGCCGGGACGAGTGCACAGACCTGTGCCACCTTGACCTCGGTCTTCTTGCCGGCAATCGGCCCGTTCCCGACCAGCATGCCGTGCGGCGTAAAGTTTTTCTCATCCCGCTTGATGTCCACCGGCAACAGGCGCATGCCGTCCCGCTCGAACGGGGTGCGGTCGTCATGGCAGAACCTGTAGTATTCGCGTTGAAATGCTTGAAGTGTTCGCATATATGCCTCCGTCCCAAATATACATTTTTCCTGCCGGATAACCTAGTTTCATCGCATGAGCAAACACATCAAACGCAAATCCTTACGAGCACGCCTGGTTGATACGTTCATCCGCCCGTTCATCCCCGAAGTCGTCATCCCGGACCTTTCCGACAGCGTAGTCGAATGCGGCTACAAGGGCGACTACTTCCAGCTCCGGTTCCTCAACCGGAAGAAAAGGCGTTAATCGCTTGGACCGGCGCCGGCATTTTTGTATATTTAATGTCACAGCCGTTTCTAGAGCGGACCGAAACATCCCACCGAACCTAAGACGGCAGGCATTAGCTCCTCCCCTGGTAGCGAAATCGTCTGCGCGGTCGGACGTGCAAACTGTGCGTCACGTAGTGGCCGGATCGTAAGCCGGACGAGTTGGCAGCCTCGGGATGATCAAACCCGGTAACGGAAAACTGCCACCCCTTTTATACGGAGACATCATGAACGACGCAGAAAGACTTGCAGAACTTGCCAATCTCCCGGCAATCGAACGCGTTTACAAGACCCACCTTCAGGAATTTGAACGAATGACTCTTGCGGCAGGCGTCCGCGGCTGCCCCGTCGACATCATGAAGAAGAACTTCTTCGAGATGCAGTTCGCCGGTGCCGGCCAGAAGGCGGACGACATCCGCGTGAACGAGATGTACCAGATGCAGCATGACCTCATCCAGAAGCTCAAGGACAACGGGTTCAAGGTCACGGAAGACAAGCCGTCCAACATCATCACCCTCGACAATGCGGCATCTGACCCGCGCGTACAGCAGAAGAAGGAATTCGAGAAGCGCTTTCTCGAGACCCGCTTCATCGTCGAATGGTAACCAAAAGTCATTCCGGGTGCCGGAACGAAAAACGCCGCAGTTTCCTGCGGCGTCTTTGTTTTATTTGTACAGGTGCGGGACCATGACATCGTTGCGTATTGTGACGCCAGGCCTAATTATGTCCCCGTAGTCAATGAACGCCGGGTCAATATCGTCCCCGCCCAGGGTTTCCATGCCGAATTGCAACGAGACTGCACGCGTATTATAGCCCTCATTGCGGCTTCTCCCGCAGGAATGGCAATCATCGCAGTCGCAAATTACCACATGGAGCAACCACTGGCGAGGACCGGCAAAGACGCTCTTGATCGCCATGTCCCCGCTGGGCCCGTAGATTATCGCACGTTCCTCATCGGTGAACTTGGCATACACCGTGCAGGCAATCGAGGGCGCTTCGCAGCTGAGCGGGAGACCGCCCAAGCCGTGCTTCTCCACGAACTCGGTAACCATGGCCTTGTCCCACTTGATGAGCGGGAACGTATAGGACGGCTTGCGGGCAACCTGGCTCTCGAACTCCGGTGCATGGTTTCCGTACAGGTGACTGAGCGCAAACGTGCCGTCATAAAGTTTCCGCATGTCCTCGATGAACGTCTCGGACTGGTCCCCCTTGACAATTCCCATCTGCACCTCGTCCAGCAGGGACGTGATTTGCGGGTTGATGTAGGCAAGGCTGAACGTATTGACCGGCTGCTGGATGAAACCCTCGAACTTGCCGCCATAGTTACACGTCCCGGCAGGGAAATTGATGCCACGATACATAGGCATCAGGATGCCCGGGCCCTTGTAGGTCTTCGATATTGCGGCAAGCATCGTATATGCGAGTATCGGGGCAACTTTAAACTCGGAGTTAATCCAGTTGTAAATCGGTAAGACGACCTTTCCCTCGTCCAGGTTCTTGAGGACTAGCGCCGTGCTGTCCAGGCCTCCGGTAAACAGGACGCCTACCGCATTGGTCGGCTGGCCATATTCCCAATCGGGATTGAGCGTCCTGATTGCCGACGTGAGCCGGTCCGGGTAGCCATCCGTCCTGGAAAACGCATTCTTGACCATGTCCTCGACCACATCCACTTGCGGGTAGCTCGTGCTCCAAAAATCGTAGGTATCTTTCTGCATGTGGCTAATCATGGTGAACCCGAGCGCATCCATGACTTCCTGCTTGCGCTCGCGGTAGAGAATGGGTACCCGGCGGTCAAACACCTTGGTGTCGATGTCTAATCCCTGCATGCGGATGCCGAACCGCTCCCTGAATGGGAACCTGGCAACCCATTCATTCGCAAACTTTTCTGCACGAACGGGAAACCCGACGGAATTATTCGGTTCCATCAGTTCCATGTCAGCTTTACTACTCATCGGCTTCCTCCTTGAAGACAGTCTTGATGCCATCGTGGAAGTCGCCCTTGTTCATGTCGGCAGCCAGCTTGGTAATGCGTGTCCAGGCAATCTCGAAGTATTCCTTGTCGATTTCCATGCCGATGAACGTGCGTCCTTCCTTCAGCGCGGCAAGGCCTGTACTGCCGCATCCCATGCAGTTGTCAAGGACGACATCGCCCGGTTCCGTGTAGGAACGGATAAGCCAGGAAAGAAGTTCCACGGGCTTTTCCGTGCGGTGTTCGGACTTGGACGGGTGCGGTTTCGGGATGTCGATGATGGACACCGGGTATTTCTGGGTGCTACCCTTGCGGACGTCGTCCGTGGCCTTGAACTTGCCGTAGTTGTTGTTCACCATGTCCTTAGACATGTAGGACTTGCCGCGGCCGTGGAGGGGCTTCCCTTCATGGAACTGCGGGTGGAACTTCGGCATGGTCTTGTAGAACACGGCGAGCTGCTCGTGGGAGCGGAGAGGCATGCGCTTGGCGTTCAGGAACCCGGTGACGAGTTTCTTGTTCCAGACCAGGTCGTAGCGGAACAGCTTGCGCTTGGACTGCACCAGGTCAACGTAGAACAGGCCCTGGGCGAACAGGACGATTGCCCCGTCGTCCTTGATGACGCGTTCATACTGTTCCCATAGGGGCGCGAAGGCAATACGCTTGTCGTGCGGGTTGTGCGTGACGCCGTAGGGGAGGTCACATAGGATCATATCGACCGACTTGGGGGCGAGCTTCTTCATCTCCTCCAGACAGTCACCGAAAAACAGCGAATAGGACATTTTCAAATTCCAAAAGAAAGCCGCGGGACGGAATTGCCCCGCGGCCGGGTTTCTTGGTTAGTTGTTACCAGGGGTTCTTGGGCGTAGCGTCTTGCCTGGGCTGCTGGACTGCATCGAGCACGGCGCCGGCGAGCTGCTTGACGTTTTCCTGGGAGAGCGCCTACTGGGCCTGGTCCTGCTGGGCCTCCTGCATGCCCTTGCCAATCATCTTGCCGGCAAGAGCACCGCCGAGAAGGCTGTTGACCGCATTGGGAAGGCTGAACCCGAGCGAATCCGTAAGGCCGTCCGAGACCTGCTTGATGGTCTTGGTGACGCTTTCGGTGAGCTTTGCCGGACCGCCGTCGTAGATGGTGATGTTGCCAATCTTTTCCATCGGCTTTGCGGCTGCAGCGGTCATTGCCGGGAGCTGTTCGAAGAACTTTTCCGTGGCCTTGATGCGCATTTCGGTAATCGGGGCTTCGCCATACTTGTTCATGGCGTCGGCCTTCTTGTCGATTGCTTCGGCTTCGGCAAGACCCTTGGCCTTGATTGCGTCAGCTTCGGCGAGACCGGTTGCCTTGATTGCGTTGGCTTCGTTGGTTGCCTTGTGGAGGTTTGCGTCTGCGATTGCGGTGATACCCTTTGCCTTCTGTTCCTGGTCGTAGAGGTCACCTTCAGCGGACTTCTGGCGCTGGACGAGGCCTGCGTCTGCATCCTTGGAGCGGCGATAAAGGTCGGCTTCGGCGTCCGTCTTTGCCTTGTAAAGTTCGGCATCGGCGTCCTTCTGTGCCTTATAGTAGGCAGCGTCGGAATCGTGGATCTGTGCCTTGTAGTTGGCTTCGGCCTTCTTTTCGATTTCGGCCTGGAGTTCACGTTCGCGGACAGACACCTTGCGTTCGCTGAGCTCGATATTCTTTTCTTCCGCCGCGATGTTCGCTTCCGCGTCGGCGATGTTGATGAGCTTCTGCTGCTGTTTCAGCTTGATTTCGTAAGCGGTGTCTGCATCGGCCTTCTTAGTCTGTTCAATCTGGGCGAGTTCGTGCTTCTTGACTTCGAGGTCGTTCTGGCGCTTGGCAATGGCAAGACCGTTTTCGACTTCGACATCGTTTGCACGCTTGTCGGCTTCGGCCTTTGCGATACGGATGTCCGCATCCGCAGCTGCCCTTGCGTTGGCGGCTGTCTTAAGAATGGCCGTGGCGCGTTCCGTACCGAGTTCCTTGATCATGCTGTGCTTGACACCTTCGCCGTCGATGTATTCGTCGTCGAACTTCTGGATGTTGAAGGTATCGAGACGGATGCCGAGCTTTTGGAGGTCCTTGGTTGCACTTGCGTTCACGAGGCGGGTGATTTCATCGCGCTTGCTGACGAGGTCCTCAATCTTGATCTGGCCGATAACTTCACGCAGCGAACCATCCAAAATATTGTCAATCATGCTCGCGATGCTGCTATTGACCTTCCTGGACGAAAATTCGGACTTGTCACTAATCTTGCTCGTATCGCCGGATTCCATGTTAAGGAAGTTCTGTGCGGCGATTGCAATATGTTCCGCGGTCGCATCAACCTTTGCCGTAGCAACCGCATCAACCTTGACGAACATGCAGTCGATGGTCGGGACCGGATCGGTCTTGTTGATGAGGATGGTCATGATCTTCAAGTCAACGATGTCAAGTCGTTCGATGAACGGGATGCGGAAGCCGGCGCGGCCCACGAGGACCTTCGGTTTTTCACGCCAACCGGAAATGATAAATGCCTTGTCAGGCGGTGCCTTGACGTAGCCGACCATGAAAATGATTGCCAGGATTACTGCTCCGGCAATGATACAGATGAGTGGGATAGACATTGATTGTCCTCTTTTGTTGAAGTGTCTAGCTCCCCGACAGCAACCACGGAAAGTTCGTCACGGTTCATCCCCCTGCGCTTCATGATACGGTCGACGAGAAGGTCTGCGTCGCCCCGTGTCCGCGAAGACGCGGTATGCCCCATGTAAAACTTACCGAACGTGCACGTGCCGCTATCCACCAGGTATAGCCCGTCCGAGTTACGCTTGACTAGATAGAATAACACTTTGTCGGCTCGCATGCGTGAAATATAGCAAAATTCAAGATAGGAAAACTGGCCCGAAATTGCTATATTTTGTGTAGGAGATACGCAAATGCAGACACACGCCCGGGAAGCCTATTTAAGCTCGTTAAAAGAAAAATATTCCGTCGAAATCGCCAGGACGCGGGACAACATAGTCCAGCTCTCCGGCAACGACGCGGCAAAGACCACCAAGCTGTTTCTCGAATCCAGGCTGGGCCGACTGGAACGCAGGCACAAGGAACTCGACATGGAGGTTTCCTCGGCGCCAGACAAGGAAATCAAGATCGCCGAGCCGGAAGTCACCCCATACGAGACAGATTTCGACGCAATCCGGGATGCCGTATATGGCTTGACCGGGGAACTGGTCCCGTATTCAATGATGCCGAAATACTGGAAGGACCTGGCCAACCGGTATGCTGAAATCAAATCGTTCGAAGGCAAATACGCCTCCCCGAACACGCTCGAGAAACTGAAAAGGATGCAACGAGACCTCGGCGACCTGGTAAACGACATCAAAAACGAGGCATCGGTGAACCCGTATGGGTACAATGCCGCATTTTGCGGAGTTTCATTGGAACCGGGCCTATCATTCGAAGCCAAACCGCAGGATAGACGACCCGCGTACAGCAAAAAACGTCGCAGGAGGATGTCCTACGACGAGAGGAAGGCTGCGTTCGATGCAGGTGTCAAGGTGTCGGTCCAGGACAACTCCCCGTTATGTAACGTTCCAGGCGGTCTCAGACTCGAGTCGGAATCGAACTGGTAGCGTCTTCCACAAAGCGGCCATCCTTCTTGCGGAGGATGCGCTGGTTGGAACTTCCACGGAACCTCAGTGCGAGGTCCCGTTTTTGTTGGATGAACGGGCCGTCAACGAGCACGTCGGCCAGTTTCAGGATTTCCCCGGTAACGCCAGGCACATGCTTCCTTCCGCCCGGATAGAGGTCGCGCTCCATCACGTAGCCGGTATAGAGCCAGATGTTCTTCTCCGGGAGCTCCGCCCTGAACTTCCTGAGAAGTTCGAGCACGGCCGGCTGGTTCTCCTCCTCCATCGGTTCGCCGCCGAGGACTGTAATGCCCGCGATATAGGGCTTCCGGCATGCCTCGATAATCTCGTTAGCCTCGATTTCGGTGAACTCCTTGCCGTATGAGAAGTCCCACGTAGCCTCGTTGAAGCACCCGGGACAATGGTTCCGGCAGCCTGACACGAACAGCGTCACGCGGCAGCCTTCGCCGTCCACTATGGACATCGGATCAATCTTTGAAAAGTTCATATACCATCCTTATATAATGAAATTCCAACCTTTCGTTTAAATAGGCCACAACGGTTCTTGCCGTCATCGACTTCTGGGCCAATAAATATGTAATTCGGTGCAATGACATGCTCCTTAATCAAGGAAACCCATTGTTTAAATGTAATATCCGACATTTCGTCCGGTGTTCCCTTCCAGTGCTCATACTGCTTTCCAAACGGAGGGCAAACAACAACCACCTTGTTCGTGTGCACCACCTGTGCCAAAACATCACGCCTAGTCCACCCATACCAATTACAGAACCGGTCATTGATGTCATAGGCCTCAATATCTCCGCGCATACCGCGAGTTTCAAACCACCGTCTGACACCGCGAACTATGCCGCCAAACCCAGCCATTGGGCAATACACACCGGGGCTTAAATCTACACCGGATTCCTCAATAATTCGCAACAGTTCGGTTTCGTGTAATGCAGTTACTTTCGGCGCGATCTTTGCAATAGTAAACCTATCCAGGACCTTATCAAAGTAATTTCCACTCAGCAGAGATTTGATATATCTTGTGCAGAATGCCGGATATTTTCCAGAAATTAGAGCGTCGTTCAATGTCTTTACTAGATTAAGAACACCTTTACGAACCAACACCGGGTCTGCCCATGCAGTGCGGGGATCAGTATGCCCGGGAACAAAGCAATCCCAAATGGGATGTGATGCAGGCCATTTCGCATTGCCCGGGAACTCGGTATGCAAGCATTGCTCAACGATAGCATCAATACTCAACGATTTTCCAAATACGGCATCAATAAACGCAAATACATCGCATTTTGTTATAAGTGTGATATTGTTTGCTAAAATGCACTCCAGTTTCGCATGCTCCTTAGTGTTCGGGGTCTGCATATATTTATACAGGTGCTCGCCCTTAACCTCGTAAAAATGGCCATTTATTTTGAAATCTGGAAAGAACATGTGTTCTTTACCGGCATATTCATAACGAATAGATTCCTTCGGATGATAAATAAATGGCAATTTAGCGGCATTCAAGAAATTATATAGTGCATACTCATACGACGAGTCAAATGTAATTTCACCCACCTTGAATTTATGCCACATTTTTGATTGAAACGAAACAGTCTGTGAAAACGACCTAACGCCAAACCGTTCTGTGCAAGTATTCTGCATTTGCGCAACATTATGGTAATTCCGATCGCCATATAGTGCCTTGCATGTGGCGTACTGGCCAGCCTCACGCAGTTCGGGGGAACTCCAATTATGCCGATACCCAAAGCGTGCCAAGCAAGTTTGCTCCACCTTTTCGCGAATTGCCCGCTTTTTTTCGTCCGGCAATGCAATTAGCGCATCCCTCGCTTTTTTGCGGTAGACCGGGTTATTCATTGCATTATTCTTGCCACGCAATACGCTAGTACACTCCGGGCATCCACAAACATTATGGTAATGCGTTCCCAACCACTTTGCTCGGCCACCGCATACCTCACATACTTGTGGTTTAACTCCCAGATATGTATTATAGTAGTTTTCAATATCTACATCAGGGTGATATTTTTTCAGATGCCTATTCAGCATCGGCAAATTCTTTGTGCCTTGACCACATATTTCGCAATGGTATGGATAGTCAATAATTGGTTTTGCCTTAATTTTGTCTGGGTGGCGACAGGCCTTACCATATCGAGCATACATTGTCCGGTGCTGCGCCTTTCTGACACATGTGGGATCACAACAAGTTTCGTAATAACCATAATGGCTAACAAACCCACACTCTTTGCCGCAATAGGGACACAGGTGCTCGCTTCCATCAATGAAAGTGTCATAATACTCCTTATATGACATTTTATGGGTGCGCTGGATGTGATTAGTCAACCCGGTTTTGCCAAACGGCTTATTACAAATTTTACAAATGAAATTGAGCTCCATAGGTATCCCCGAAAATCAATTATCTTCTCATGGAAATATAGCAAAATACAGTTTAGAAACCAAACAAAAAGTGCAGCCGTTCGACGGCTGCACTTATTTTAAGTAAAAATACGCTAGATATTGTGCCGATCGATGAGCTCCTTCTTCTTTCCATCGCACCAAGCATCCAGAATACTCTTCCGCGGTGAACCGGTTAAATATCCGGTAATTCGCCTGACACGGACGAAATAGCGTTCATCCTTGCAGCCGCACTTCGGGCATACATTGTCGATGATGCCATGGTAGCCGCACTTGAGACAGTCGTCCGAATCCATCGTGACGGTGAAGTACCCAAGGTTGCCGTCATACATGGCGTCGATGGCAGCCTTCACTGCCGGGATGTTCTTCGTCAAGTCGCCGTTCAACTTGTAGTAGAATATATGCCCGGCATTGGTGAGGGCATGGAACGGGGCTTCCACCTTGATCTTCTCGTCGAGGGAGACATCGAGAGAGAAGTCCATCATGTGGGAATTGGTGTAGTAGCCCTTTCCGAAGATGCGTTCAAGGTTCACATCGGCAAGTTTCTTGTTGTCGGCGAACTTGTTGGCGTCGATGGTGGCGAACCGGCCCGCGACCGCTTCTGCCGGGGTGGCGAAGCAGGACCAGTTCATGTGGGTCTTCTTCTGGGTAGCGTCGCAGAAGTCACGGATGTGCTTCACGATGGCCACCGCAAGTCCATCCACCTCATGATCGACACCGTAAATCTTGCCGGTAAGGAGGTTGATCGTCTCGGCGATGCCGATATAGCCGATGGAGAGCGTGGACTGCTTCATCACCTCGGCGATGGTATCGGACAGTTCATGCTTCTTGTCATCGGAAGTGAGGTACAAACCTTCCTGCATCGTGAACGGATAGCGCTCGTAGGTCTTCTGGCACACGAGGTTAAAGCGTTCAACAAGGCTTTCCTTGGCATCGTCGAGCAATGCGTCGAGCTTCTCGTAGAAGCGTGCGATGCGTTCGTCGGTACTGTCCTTCTCGATATGGGATTCGATGGCAAGGCGCGGGAGGTTCATCGTATGGAAGGCAAAGTTGCCACGGCCGGTAGTCTGTTCCGGGCCGTTGACATTGCCGATGACACGGGTGCGGCATCCCATCGTCGCAATGGTGGTGTTCTCGATCAGCTTGCGAAGGGAGAGCTTCTTTTCATCGTATTCGACGATTTCCCAGTATTCGCCCGGCTCCACCTCGTATTCATATTCCGGGCATTCGGAGCGTTCGATGATCCCGTGGTATTCAGCGAAACCCTCATCCTTTCCGCGGAGCTTGATGTTGCGCAACCCATCGGCGAGTTCGATTTCCTTGGTCCGGTACTTCACATAGGGCTTGTTGAAGGTGCTGTCCACCGACACGAAGTTCGGGTAGAAACGGCGGGCCAGACATTCGACGGCCTGTTCGTAAAGGTCGTAGTTCGGGTCGGTCGGGTTCTTGGTATAACCCTTCATGAGCTTGAAGATGAGGATCGGGAAGATGGCGGTCAGGCCGTCGCCCATGCCCTCATACTGGGCACGCATGAGGTTCTTGCTGACCATTCGTCCGCAGTTGGAAGTATCAAGGCCAAAGTTCAACGACGAGAACGGAACTTGGTTTCCAGAGCGAGACTGCAAGGAGTTCAAGTTGTGGACAAGGGCCTCCATCGCCTGATGCGTATCGGCATCGGTGTAGAGCCATGCGCGGTCGACGCACTTCTTCGGGAAACTGCAATAGAGCTTCTTCCTCGGCTGGTTCATGGACACATTGGCCTTGCCGAGCACCTTCGCGATACGCTTGACAGTCTTCTCGATGTCGTCGGACTCTTCGGGGAGCGTGCGATATTCGGCGAGGTTCTCATCCTCTTCCCGATATTCGGCCATCGCATTCAGTTCGATGGCAAGGTTCCTGCGGAAGGAACGGTCCACGAACGGGGCGAGCTCGAAATCGAAGTTGTCGCAGGCGATGCCGCCGTATTGCTGGTTGGACTGCAACTGGAGAATCACGGCGGTAAGCGCGGCAGCACTCTGGATGGTCTGTGCCGGACGCTGGAAGCCGGTACCGGAATCGAAGCCTGTCCTCAACTTCTTGCCTACCGGGGCAAAGAGGCAGTTGAAGGTCAGGTCATACATGTTGAGGTCGTGGATGTGGAGGTAGCCGTTGGTGTGTTCTTCCGCATACTTCCTGCTCACATTGTCGAGCAGGTTATACATCTTGTTGGTTTCGCCGGCGATCTTGCCGAACATGCCGGCCGGGGTGCCGCCAGCCTCGTTCGCGTTGTCGCGGAGGGTATTGGAGCTCTGCAACTCGGCATGCTTGATTTCGCGGACGGTCTTGATAAGGGGGGACTGGAGGGTGCGTTCGCGGTCGCGGTTGTTGCGGAAGATGACATAGGCATCATAGGCGGGCATGCTGACTTCGCGTAAAACTTTCTTTACAGCGATGGCAACCGATTCATTGCTCACGCACTTCTGCTTCAAGTCATACAGCAAATCAACCACATCACCGGTCATTTCCTCGATTTTTTCCTGGGGGAGCGTGCACTTCGCGTCATTGAGTGCGTGGGTGATGCAGCGTTCGATTTTAAGGGGATCAAACTTCTGCCGGGGGCCATCCTTCTTCTTGACCTGCTTCAAGAACGAGCGCTCCGACATTTTCGTGTCCTGTAATTCTTCCATGTAGGAATCCTTTAGGTTGAAGTTGGGCCGGCGGTGCGGGAGGACCGTTTCCGTCGGCGGGTAGTCATTGTTTATAATAAAAACGGTGCCAAGGTTAGTGCACAAATGTGCACAAAATCGGGGATTTTAGGCCCCCGCGTCCTGACTTGCGGTGGCGGTCTGTTGGACCGTTTGGGCACTGCACAAACGGCCATCACTTCCCGCGACGAGCATGCTGTTGTCCCGGCTTTCCATAGCGGACCGGACAGAGTCCTTGAAGTTCTTGAACGAATGGTCCCCGTCATAGAACGTCACCAGGTCGGAAATGATGCCGGTGATGTATGCCTGGGTAATACCCTTCTTCGCGAGGTCCTCGCAGGCCTTCCTGAACTGCTTGTTGCCGAGCGACGCCCATTTCGGCATCGCCACGTTCTCGTGGCGGAAGCGCTGCTTGATGACATCGAACACGTCTTCCGCGGTCTTCGGCGCAGTCACGACGATCACCTCGTCGATACGGCCCGGACGCGAACGGAACATGTGGTGGAGCTTCTGCGGCTCGTTCACGATGATAATGATGATATGGCCGCTGGATGTCTCGCGGAGCTCGTCGAGATAACCCATGAAGTCGGTGGCATACTCGTTCTTCTCGCTCATGTCGATGCCGTCGATGTCGTCGAACACGATAATCGACTTGTCGATGCGGGCGAGCGTCTCGAAAGTCTGGTCGATGCAGGCCTGCTGAATGGCTTCGAGCGGGACCCAGAACACCGGGTATTGCGGCACGCCTTCGAGCACCTTCTCGATGGACATGGTCTTGCCCACGCCCGGCTCGCCCTCTACGAGGAAGCTGCGGCTCTTGTTGTGTTCCAGGGTCTTCGAGATTGCCCTGCGCATGCGGGCCACGTCCAGGTTGCACACGTCGAAATCGACGATTTCGCGCTTGAACTTCGAGAAGAACACGTTGTCCATCTCGAACATGTACTTGGAAAGGTCAACGTTGCCGAGATATGCGGTATACAGGGTATGGACGGCATCCGTAATGACTTCCTCGTCATAGTCCTCGTTGCGCATGGCGACGCGGACATCGGCGTAACTGCTTTCCATGTAGTCTTCATGGTCCTTCCCGAGGTCGGCCTTGCTCGCGGCGTAGTTTTCCAGCTGCATGACGAAGTTGTGGCCGGCATGGCTGAACAGGACGGCGGAACGGAGCCGGTAGCCCTCGTCCTCGTCATCGTCGTCGCGGAGAAGGTTCTTGATCTTCTTGAAGCGGATGTCGTATTTTTCCTGGTCGGCCTGGCTCATGTTGAGGAGATAGCGACACATGTCGCCGGAGGTCTTCACCTCGGCGACGGTAAGGCCGCAGTCGTTGTCCTCGCCAATCACCCGGGCCATCGCGTCGAAGCGTCCGCGATACTCGTACTGTTCGGCGACGAAAGCGTTCTTGACGATGAAGTTGATGCGGAACAGGTCGAACGCGGTCTGTGCGAGGCCGATATACTTGTGGGCGATGCGGCTCTCGGACGCGTTGCGCAGGGTGTAGAACACCGCGTCAAGCAGCTTAGACCCGCTTTCGGCGAGCTCAATCTTGTCATTGGAGCGCATGCGCTTCTTGAGGTAGGCCAGCTTTTCCTTGAAATTCTTTCCCACCCACTGGTCGGAGTCGATGTTGAAGCGTTTCAGCATCGACTTCATGTCGAAAATCACGTCGTTACGGTTGGTCATCGGCAACCCCTTACTTGGTTTCTTCGGACTGTGCGCGGACTTCCCCGGCTTCCCCGTTGCTTACCTTCACGAGGGTCGTCGTACCCCCGTTGATCCAAATCTGGCGGATTACACGCGCGGTGCTGAACAGGAACACGGCGAACACAAGCACGTAGAGGGCACGGACGATGTTTCCGTGCATCGCGGCCTTCTTGGCGGCAGCCGTGCACGCGCTAAGTTGCATTTCCAAGAATTTCAGCAACTTGTCTGACTGAAGCAAATTCTTCATTTCCAAACTCCTTTTCGCAGAAAACGTCAATGGCCCCGGTGCGCCTGCGGTATTCAGCGAGCGAATGGAGCCACCCCCTGCCACAGTGGCCGAGGTGGATGATGGCCGGGGCGCTCAGGTAGAGCGTCTCCAGGACCCGGGCAGGCATGTTCTGGCGTCTGAACACGACTTCGGCGCCCTCGTGGGAGAGGAACGCCGAAAGGTCGGCAAACACCCGTGCCGTGCCGGTAAAAACTGTATGGCAGACGAGGGCAACCTTCTTGAACCGGTTGGCGTCGAAAGCCTTCCGAAGGGCGTCCAGCGAGTTATCCCGCAGGGCTCCCCCGATTACCACGTCGTAGTCCATCGCCGTCGGCAGGTGGACGAACCGGTCAAGGTCGAGGGGAAACGACGGAAGGTCGATGCACTTCTTGCCAAAATCCGGGTGATCGAAACCGCCAAGGCACAGGACGTGCTTGGCGAGCAGCGCAGCCGGCTTGTAGTTGGGGAACCAGTCGTGCAGCACGGCGATGCGCGGGCCGTACCAGCCTCCCGGAACCTTCTGGATGTTGCCGTCCGCACACTGCACCACGACCGGCGCACGGGACGACATGTCGAAATATCTCGTATCGTGGAGATAGGACGCGACCGATGTCGCGAACATGTTCGTCTTGGAACACTCCTGGCCTATCTCTTGGCGGATGAACTGGATCATGCCTTGCCTCTAGCTTCCTTAGCCAGTTTAACGAGGCGCTCCCTGATACCGTTAAGCTCGGCGAGCTGTTCGGGCGTCTTCGGGTTGAGCGGCATGAGGATGTTGTCGAGGAACTGCACGGCAACTTCCGGCCCGTCCTCCTGGAGCACCACGTCCATGAGCTTCGTGAAGGTCAGGCTGTCCACGGTCTCGCCGTCGGCGAGGACATCGTAGATGGTGGTGTCGATTGTGAGGATCATTCCCGGGACGCACGGCCACTCGATGTGGGTAACCAGGGCGCCGCGGTCGCTATATCCCTGTGCAAGTCCGCCGAGGTCTTCCTCCCCGCGAAGGTAGCGTTCCCAGTCCTCGTCGGTCATCTTGCGGATGCAGGCGCACAGCTTGCGGTTCTCGCGGTAGTCCAGGGACTTGACATACTCCGGCGTGTTCACCTTCGGGTGGAACAGGTGCATCACGGCACCCCTGCCGGTGTTGTTGCGGATCACCTGGCGCCCGAGGCGCTTCACCTTGAAGCAGAAGGCATCGTCCTCCGCACCCCAGTTGATGAACTCCTCGTCGAACCCCTTGACCGCACGGTAAAGCTCCCCGGAGAACACGTTGCACAGGCCCGTCTGGCGGGAAATCACCACGCCGTGGTTCTTTACGCCCGGACGCATCGGCTTGCCGCTGATGACGTTGCGGGTATCGCTCTCATCGAGGTAGAACACTTCCGCATACGGGAAGACAAGGTTATGGTCGTCCTTGTGGTCCCGGATATAATCGAAGGCGCCCATGTCGAGGAACGCGTCGGCATCCGCGAGGATGTAGAACTTGTAGTTGGGGAACTTCTGGATGGCCTTGTTGAGGATACGGGTCTTGTGGAACTGGTCATAGTCGCACTCGACCGTAATGTGGGTGACGGTTCCGGCATCCACGAACTTCTCGGCATAGCCGGCCCACCGGGACTCGGCCTGTTCGACGGTCCCGCTACGGATCTGCTCCGTGACGACGATGTCCGCCTCCGGGAAGTTCCTGAGCCAGTTGTTCACAACCTCGATGAGGTTTCTACGGCGGAAGTATGCCCCCGCCGACGGTTCCTTGTATGCTACGAGTGCGCAATAGTCGTTCATGGTCAAAATATACAAATTTACTGCGAAATTTGGCAGTTTTTGCTGCACAAAATGAGTTCTACCGTTTCGGAAGTCTTGCTCTTCTTGGCGGCCTTGTAAACGTGCGGGACTTCCGTCGTGTCGTACATTCCGCTGTCGCGGAGGGTCTCCACCAGTCGGGTAGTCTTCCCGTCCTTGCTGCAGCTGGACAGGACATACTTGTAGCCGGGATGCGATAGCATGAACGCGGAGAGCTTGTCGTCATCCGCGACAGTCCAGGTGGAATTGTAGCCGGCTTCCGTGTTGGAATACGGCGGATCGAACGAGCCGTAGCCGAAGAACACCTTGCCTTTGGCGGACTGCAGGCGTTCGCACCATGCACGGATTTCCTTTTCCTTGTTGTCGGTGAGCTGGCGCTTGCCGCAGGTCTGGTTGAAACCGCCCTTGAGGTTGAAGCGCATCAGGTTGTTCGTGCAGGAGAGGATAAGTCCGTAAAGACGGTAGCCGCGGTCCGGGTCATTCGGCGGGAGCGCGTTGTAGGCGCTGCGCAATTCGGCATACTTTTCCGGGACCTTGGATGAAAGTTCCTTCAACCTGGCGATGACCTGGTCCGGGTCGTCGTTCTGGAGACTGCGGTGCATCTGCACGAGGTCGCGGAGTATATCCGTGACGCATACGTAGTTGAAGCGGTAGGAAAGGTTCACGCCGACCGCACCGGAACCGCCGAACACGTCAAAAAGGCGCTCGCCCTGCGGAATGAGCCGGTCAAGGTGGGTGAGCAGGTCATACTTGCAGCCTGCATACGGGAATGGGGAATTTATAAAGTCCATGACCAAAATATAGCAAAAATCAAAGTATTTCGTGCTCTATGGCATGGGCCACGCCGAGCTTTACCGCCTCCTCGGCGCTCAGATACACGTCCTCGGACTTCGCCCGGGAAATCAGGCGCCTCGGGATGCCGACGGACTTCATTATCTGGACGAACCTGTCGTCATAGAACTTCAAGTCCTTGTACAACTCCATCAGCCTCGCGCAGGTGACGTCGTTATCCTGCAACTCCGGGTAGCGGCTCATGTGGAACATCAGGCGCCCGTTCGGGTAGATTGTGCGGTAGTCGCCCATGCAGAATATGTAGGACGCCATCGAATAGGCCTTGCCCGTCAGTATGGTCCTTATCTTGAACCCGCTGTCTTTCAGCAGCCTGAACGCGTCGAGTATTCGGAACGCGTCCTCGGTGTCACCGCCGTCGCTGTGTATCACTACCGTGATGCCGCCATCGACGCCGGTGAGGGACATTTCCCGGAGACCCGCGAGAAAGTTCTCGGAGGCTTCCTCGTCAATCGAGCCGGTCAGCCGGACTATCTTTGAAGAATCGAAGCTAGGCATATCCATACAGATAGTTTAGCGCGGCATACCGCCCGCGGCAGTCCGGCCATGGCGCCCGCCACGAAATCTATAAACTACAGCCGGAAGCGTCCGGGCCCCCATACACCGGATGCAGAAAAGGCTCCCGGGTGTCCGGGAGCCTTCATATTTCCGTCGGGCGGCAGGTTAGCGAACCTTGGCCTTGAAACGGTCGGCCTTGGACATCATGTCCACGCCGGCGCGGAAGCCGACGCGCTTGGAAGCCTTGATCTTAATCTTCTGGCCGTTCTGCGGGTTGCGTCCGGTGCGTGCTGCGCGAGTGCGAACGCGGAAGGTGCCGAAACCGTACATCTGCACAACGCCGTCTTCCTTCAAGCCGTTCTGGATTGCGCCGAGAACTGCGTCAACCGTGCGGGTGGCGCTTGCACGGGAAGAGAGGCCGAGCTGCTTGTCAGCGAAAACCTTGTTGATGATGTCCTGCTTGTTCATGTAGAACTCCTTAAAAGCTGTTTGATTTCTTCTGGAACCGGAGGTATATCGAACCAGGCAATGACCTTGTCCTTGGTGCAAAGATAATCGTCGCCGTCCTCGGTGTCCCAGCAATCCTCGTGTTCGTTCCAGCAGGCAAATTCCTTGCCTTTGAACGGGGGATAGATTGCAACGGCCCGATCATGCGTCGCCGGTAGCTCATCCTTGCACAGTTTCCAGTCATTGTTGGCCATAAGAACCTCCGTGTTCATAATATATAAAATATTCGACCAGAATCAAACAAAATAATACAATTACCACGGCTGCGGATGAAGAATGTCGTCGCCTCGCCAGCGGTTCGTCACGCGGGCGAGCACGCACAGGACCGTTCCCGTCGCAACGTCGTCGAGCGTAAGGCCCATGTAGGCAAGGCCGTCCCGGCTCGCATGGAAAATTTCCTTCATCGTCTCGCGGTCGTAGAACGTGACCACGGTCCCGTCATCGACCCAGGTGACGCTGTCCGGGAATTTCGGGACACCGCCTTCCTTAATGCCGGCCCACAGGCCAGGGGTGACCGCCTTCACGGCTCCCGGCGAAAACAGCTCGTTATCCTGCTTCATAGGTTTCCATCTCCTTGCCGGCCTTGGCGATTGCCGTAAAATCGCAGTTCTTCACGGCAAGGCGGAGCCTGGCAATCATTATGGCGATTTCCCGCTGTTCGGCGACGACATAGGTCTTGTCGTCTTCGAGGTCCAGCGGCCCGTCCCAGTCCCACGTCTCCTTGATTTCTTCCTTCTGCCCCATCGGATTCGGATCGAGGTCAAGGGCGCCGAACGTATGCCCGGAAACATCCTTGCCGCAGGTGAGCATCCATCCTGCGTCGTTATAGGCGCACGGCGACCACTCGCGTATAAGCACGGGCGTGTCGAGCGCGAGAATTTCTGCTTTGGTCATTACTCGCATGGTCAGTTTTTCCTCGGTGAAAGTTGCGGGACGGCCTTGTGGAACGAACGCATCTTCCATTCCCATAGACGCTGCGCGGCATGGGTGGAATCGACACGGTAGTCGATATAATCGACTATGCAGCGGGACTCCAGGCTGTCCAACGAAACGGGGACACCGTCGCGGAGAAGACAGGACGGACGGTTCTGTTCATAGTATTCCACGCTGTTCTGGAACATCACCGGCTTGGGAGGAGCGACGATGTTCACGACAAGGAACACGGCGACACTGGTGCCGACAAGTGTCATCCATAACGGCCGCGGGTTGTTGCACATCAGGGTGAGCACACCAAACAGCATGCACAGCCCCGAAAGAACAATAAAGGAGGAATATATCTCGTATGTCATAATGGATTGGTCCGTCGGATTGTTTGGTATGGGATAATTCCGGCGTTTCCGGGGTTACCCATCCGACGGCCCTGATACAAAATATAGCAATTTTTGCTATATTTATGGCATGAATAACACAGAACGCGACCAAAAATTTGAAGAAACCATCGACTACCTCAAATCAAAGCAGGCACACTGCTCCGCCAACTACTACGATTGGCACGAGTTTGAGATTTCCCTCCCCCACGGAATTATCGAAATCAGGTTCCACCGTCTCAAATCCGGGAAGGGCTACAAGGATTGTCAAGCGATCCTGCGGTTCCCGTGGATCCATGACCGGTGCAAGCTGCCTGAACGCATCGAAATCGGCAAGGCCACCAAGGAACCGAGCCCGGCATACGTTGACGAGGTAATCGAAATCGCCACGAACATCCACAACAAGGTGATGGAACCAATCAACGCGGTCGCCACGATGCTCGCGGATTGGATCAACACAGCAAAATTTGTCAAATAAGGAGACACGATGAAATCCAGTATCAACTCCCGCTCCGCCGTCCTGAAGCGGCTTTCCGAACACATGGACGGCAAGGTGTCCGGCGCCGACACCCTCGCCTGGCTCGCCGACCACGGCTTCCTCAACATGGCCGCGGTCCACCGCAGCTTCGACGAAGTCCTCTACGACCCGAAGACCCCCTACATGGGAGTCATCACGGTGGACGACAACCTGTTCATCCGCTGGAACGAACATGTGCGGCGCACGGACGAGGACAATCCGCTCTCCCCGAAGGCCCTCATGACCACGGTGACCCTCGAAGGCAAGATGCCCGAGATGCCCGCACCCGACAACAACCCGAATGCAAACCGTTTCGCCGCGACCACGGTCTCCCGCCACCCGGACGACAAGCCGAACCGCCAGAAGGCAATCGCCATCGGCGTGATGAAGATTATCAGCAGTCTCTGGTCGTTCGGTGCCCACGGGAGCGCGGAAAAGTTCTACGAGCGCATCATCAACGGGAAGTGCAAGGATTGCCGCGCAGTAAAGCTCATGGCGGAAGGGACGCCAATCTACAAACGCTTCTTCGAGAAGGGTCTCCGCCGCTCGGACAAGCAAGACCTGAAAGCTCTCGACAAGGACATGCTCCAGAAGTCGATGACCGACGCGCTGCAGGCCGAAATCGCGACGGAAGTCAGTAAGGCATAGTCATTCCGACAACGACACCGCATGGCAGGGTCCGCGCTCCGGCGCGGGCCCGTTTTTCGTAAAACCTAGTTTTCGGATGTAACAACGACCACCGCGACATGGAAAACACCATCACCTGCTGGCTTGGCGTGAACGAGAACGGTTCCTTCACACCGCACAGCATCTTCGACTACTCCGACTGCATCCGCAACAAGTCGATAACCGACATCCTCGACTGGTCGTTCGCGGTTACCCTGAAGGAGACGTCCAACCGCGGGTGGAACTACATGTCGAAGTACATCCAGAAGGTCGTCTACTCCGATGACCCGCTGGTCCTGGCCGAGGTCGTGCGCCAGTCATCCGGCTATGAAATCGGGAAGATTTCCGTATTCGCCGACACGTCGATATTCAACGAGATGGTAAAGGCCGGTGTATTCTGCCCGCTCGAAATCATTTCTCCGCTCGAAAAGGTCGCCGTCCAGCTTTACAAGACGGTGGGCACAGAACAGCTGTCCGACAACCGATACCTGCACCATCTGGTGCCGGTTGGCCTCGCAGACGGCGGGGACGACGCAATCTCCACGGCAATCGCCGTCGAAGAGATGGGGATGAACCGGCAGGAGCTGACCAAGCGGTCGCAGAACTCCGTCATCAAGCAGCTTACCGAGCTCGAACGGATCAGCCGGGAATCCGAGGAGGACGCGCTCGCGTTCGACAACGACGGGGACATCGCGGTGGAAGAAAACACAAACCGGGCCCTGATAAGGCTTTCCGACATCGTGGACGACGTATGCGTCGATGTTGACCGGATGGAAGACGTAATCAACGGCTACGAGCCGAAAATCAACGAAATTTCGAAGAAGTCCAGTGCCGCACTCACGCTCGCGAACTCGGCCATCAAGCGTCTTACCTCGATGAACCTGGCATCCAAGCAGAGCGTGGAGGACCTGGCGGAACATGTCGGGACCGTCGTCAACGAGAAGAACGACCTGGAACAGAGCGTATCCCGCATGCGCAAGGCACTATATGCAATAACGGCAGTCACCGGAGGGGCGATTGCCGCATTGTTCTATCTCGTATTGTAGCTACTTGGAGGCGTTGAATTCCTTCTTCCACGCAGGCACCAGTTCGGAATGCCCGGCGAAGTTGAGCAGCGTCTCGATGCCCTTCATTCTCCCCATCCAGAATTTCAGGACAGTGTTCATGAGGAACAGGCGGACTTCCGGCCCGGTTGTCTTGTCGTCGATGACCTTCTGTGCATCGTCGTAGAACTTCCGGCACATGAGCCAGCCCTTGTGGATGCCTTCGATGTCCCCGAGGACATTGTCGTAGATCCGTTTCTGCTCCTCGGTAAACGAGCGGATAATGTCATCGCGCAGTGGCATCGCCTACCTCCCATCCCTTCAGGCGGATAAAGACATTCGCGACATGGAACCCTTCCGGGCAGTCCTTTTCCGGGTCGAGACCGAGAATCTTCGCGCCCTTCAAGTTGAGCGGGACCAGGTCCTCGACCTTGTCCTCGACGGCGTGGGTGATGGCGGAATCGACGACATCGTCGTCTGCCATCTTGTCAACCTTGGTCTCCTTCCCGAAGACCTTCTGCATCTCCTTCCTGAGACGCGCCATGAGGAACGGATCCGCGCCGTATTGCGGGGTGTCCTCGTCGCCCTTGCGGGCTTCCAGGTACTTGTCCACGAACCCGCGGAGTTCCTCGTCGATTTCGATGTCGAAGAGCTTCTTGATCGTGACCGGCGGGCGGAACAGCGGCAGGTCGGTCGCATTGGACTTCAGCATCGTCTGTGCTGTGAACGTAGTGGTTATTTGCATATAATTTTCTCGATGTCGGACCACTTCACCTTGCTGTACTTCATCACGTTGGCAAACGAGGTGTAGATGTTCCTGACGCGCTCTACCGTGGCCGGATGGGAGTCCATGCCGTCATAGGTTTCGCGCTTCTTGCTGGTAAACATGAGAGACGCCATCTGGCATACAAAAGCTACGGCACCCACTTCGCCCGTCCCGAGGGACTGGAGGACGGAGCATGCGAAAATGTCCGCGCTGCGTTCGTCGTTGCGGTTGGTAGCGCCAGCATCGGCGCCCTGGCCGCGGAACGAGTGCCACAGGCACACATGGCCAGCCTCGTGCGCAAGAACGCATGTCACCATCATCTGGAACATCCTGCGGGAAAGGTCGAGGAAGTAGCCGTCGGTCGGCAGGTTGAACTGGGCCATCATTTCGTTCATCACGTCGCCGGGGGAATTGAGGATGGAATCCACGCGGGCGCTCTGGAACCTGAGCATCTTCTTCACCTTGCCGGCGCTTTCGCCAACAAACAGTGCCGACGCGAACAGCGCGGAAACGCGGAGCCAGCACATGATGCCGCGGGTCATCCTGATGACCGGGTAATATCTGTGGGTCTTCTCATCGACGCGGAGACCGCCGTATGCGTTGATTACATCGGTCTTCTCGTCGTCAAATTCAAGCTGACACTTGCTTGCGGGTTCCGCATGGGCCGGATTGGCCATGACATAGGGACTTCCAAGGACAAGCGTCTTTGAGTCGTAGATAACCCGCATGAAGGATTTTTCAATCGCTTCGGAATCGTAGATTGGTTCAGCTAGGCAGGGCATGCGTCAATCCCCTTTTCCGTGAGGAAGTTGATAATGTATGCCTGGAGTTCGGACGACGGGCGCTTTTCCTTCATGAAGAGGGAAATCTGTCGGGAGATTTCGCCCTTGTTCACGGATAGCCATGTCTTCCACTCCTCGTCCGTCATCGAGCCACGGTCCACCTTGAAGTAGCCGTTGTAGTCGCCGGACCATTTCGGGACGACAATTCGCATCCCCTTTTCCTTCATCGCCGCGATGGTTGTAATCATTTCAGTTCCTTGGGTATAATAGTTTATGGAACGGCACGGGCCGCCCTTTAATGGAAATATAGCAAATTCCTCCCCGAAACTATAAACTATGGGCAAGATTTTACGGCAAATATCATGGATTGGAGCGTTTACAACACCATCGACGACATGAAACAGGGCGCTGACCTGCGCAAGGCGGCCATTCTCGAAAGCGTGCAGGAGGCCATGCTGGTCTCCGCACACAGCAAGGGTGAAATCCCGCAGGCCCAGTTCGAGAGCCTCCAGGACAAGCTGACCACCCTGAAAAGCGGTGTCGTCAAGGCGGGCAAGTTCATGCGCACCCTCCTTGCGGCAGGCGTCCTCGGGGCATCCCTCACGGCATGTGCCGGGAACCCGGGCCTCCAGGTGGACCCGTTGAAGACCGCGGAGTTCTCCGTCCAGGCCGACCGCGGCATGACTGACGAGCAGATTGCCGAACTCGGACAGGAATGTCTCGTGCTCATCACGCAGGAACTCGACCGCGACCAGGCGGACAACCCGAACCCGATCAACACGGAAGGGTGGCGCAAGGCGACCGACCTCTACAAGAAGATCGTCTCCGGCGAACTCCACAGCCCGGCTTTCGAGAAGGCGCAGAAGGCACTCGCCGCGGCAAAGGACACCAACGACACTGCCGCGATGGAACAGGCCGAGGCCGAACTCAAGCAGGCCAAGCAGCGCTCCATCGGCGCACTCGTCGCCCCCATCAACAAGATGTATCACCAGAAGCTCGCGATGGCCCCGGACTTCCAGACATGGTTCGAGGCCGACTCCAACATAGGCGGTTAATGATGAACGACCCACTCTACGATTACGACAGCGCGAACAACCTCGCCGCGGCATGTGACGCCGCGTCGGAGCAGTCCGAGGAAAAGCAGGAGAAACTTGACCCGAACCGGTTCAAGGCCTACGTCGAGACCCCGGACAAGATACCAGAAGAACGGCTGAACCAGCTCGTCGCAATCATCGACGGGAAGTATTCGTCCACGCCGAAGGATGCCGAGGTGGCGACCCGCCCGGTCCCGGCGACACTCGACCGTCTCCTCAACTCCGACACCGTCGTGTATATCTGCGACGCGGAGAACGGGGACAATCCCGTGGCGGTCGCGACAATCGTCGACCCGACGCAGGAATCCTACCAGGGCTTCCGCCCGGTGGAGATTTACTCCCTCCTCACGGACAAGAACTTCGACGGCATGCTCCAGCAGGAGTTCTTCGCAGTTGACGAGGGCTACCGCGGCATGGGCCTCGGGACGGAGCTCCGTGCGCAGATAGCGAAGCTCGGCATCACTACGTTCACCGTGGTTGACGCGGACGACCGCGAGACCATGGTCGGCATGATCAACAACGGTTACGAGATGGTCGCGGTAGTCCCCGACGACGGTTCCGGCCATCCCGTCCAAATCTGGGTAGGATAACATGAAGAAGCCTCCTTGCAGATGCAATCCCTCGCCGAACCCGTACCAGGACATCATGAGCCCAGCCTCGATGCCGTTCCTGCCGCCCGGCGCCTACGAGGAGGAAATCAACTTCGGCGTAAAGAAGTTCGTCGAGGTCCACGCGACCCCTGACCACGCGTTCGAGGCGGTCAAGCTGGCCGACGGGACCAACCGCCTCATCGCGCACGCCCACTGCCCGGGCGGGCATTGCCACAACAACGGGCCCCTGTTCATGCCGGGCAACGACGCCCACGGGGAAATCTCCAACAGCGAGGGGATGGACGCCCCGAACTACTGGTTCAACAATTCCGACTGCGGGCAAAATTTTTAACGACCGGGCCCTGGAATTCTTGGTTTTTCGTATCAAAAAACCTATTTTTAGACTCAAGAGTCCCGCCGGGACCCATGGCTTTAACGACTTTATCGGAGTTTTTAGATCTTAATGCGTTCACGCGACGAAATCAAGGCTTTCCTTAAACGAATGAACAGGTTCGACGGAAGCATGGTCCAGAAGGCATGCGAGTTCGCAACGTTCGCGCACGAGGGCCAGCTGGACAAGAGCGGCCAGGAATACGTGCAGCACCCGACCCGGGTGGCCAATGCGCTTGACCGCCAGTATGGGGACGACTCAATCACCGCCATCGCCTATCTCCACGATGTCATAGAGGAAGGGAACATGACCACATCGGACCTCATGCTCTATTTCCCGGAGGTCGTGTGGAAATGCGTAGAAATCCTCACCAGGCGCAAGAGCCTCGGCAGGGACGACTACATCAAGAAGGTCGGCGAGAACCTCATCACGACGAAGATCAAGCTGGCCGACCTCGAAGACAACATGACGATTGTCGGCAACAACTTGAAGAGCGACAAGGACTACGAGCGCTACGACAGGTACCAGAAGGAGTTCAACTACCTCAGCAGCCGCCTCGCGGAGTTCCGCGCAACCCTTTCCGAGGACGAACAGACCACCGAAATGTATGCAGATTTCTTCATGTAGGGGTCATTTTCTTACGGGAAACTTACACAAAACTTATTTATTTATTATTTCTTCAAAATGGGGTCAAAAACCCTTGCCGGACGAAAAATAAATTGCTAAACTTAATGGCAGAAAAGGAAAAACCCATGAAGCAACTATTTTCAGCATATCTCTCGAATGAACGCTTGGCATCCAGCAATGCCAGCCGTCATTTCGCATGCTATGCCGAAAGTGGCCTGACCGGGTGATAACCTCTTCTTCTTAGCCTTACTCGAAGAGAACCCCGGTACAGGAAAACTGAACCGGGGTTCTTTCGTTAGGCGGCAAACATTTGGGCTCGCATGATCCGCTTGGAGGCGAGCTGGCTTTGCAAGCCGGTTGTGGTGGGTTCGAGCCCCACCGGGTCCACGAAAAACAAATTTGGGCTGCCATGTTCCTCCGGTGGCGATCTACCTTCGCAAGGTAGGTGTGTAGGGTTCGAGCCCCTAGCGGTCCACGAACACGAATGGTTCGAGAAACCATTCAGCATATTGACATTACGGTGTTGATTTTATTTTGGGCTCGCATGATCCATGGTGGCGAGTGACTGTGGCACAGTTACTGTGATGGGATCGTTACCCACCGGGTCCATTACTTTCAGGCTATTAGCTCAGCCGGATTTTAGAGCGCGGGACTACGAATCCCGAGGTCACTGGTTCGATCCCAGTATAGCCTATATGGCCCCTTCGTCTAGTGGACTAGGACAGTTGGTTTTCAGCCAAGGAACGTCGGTTCGAATCCGGCAGGGGCTACTAAACTTTATGCCAGGATAGCCAAGATGGTCACGGCGGGGGTCTGAAAAGCCTCAGATACTGGTTCGAGTCCAGTTCCTGGCACTAAATGGAGATATTCTTATGGTTATCACTGAAAAACGAATAGCCGCAAATCGGCGAAATATTGAACTAGGCCGTGAAAAGGCCAAGTTGAGTATGCACCGCATAAAAGAATATAACCAAACAAAAACTGAACATACATTTACATGCACCAAATGCGATAAAGAATTTACAAAAGCGATACGAAATATCGACTATGAGAAAGGCAGATGGCCTCTCCACTGTTCACGCAGCTGTGCCAATGGTCGAGAACGAACACCTGAGTTAAGGCAAAAACTTAGCGAAAAACTCAAAAGAGTAACCATCGTTGCGGGAACCAGGATTTCGGTTCCGGTAACGCGCTGTAAAAACTGCGGCGCTGAAATACATCATAAATTGCACACCCGTGTATATTGTTCGGACCAATGCCGGATTGAGTACAGAAAACGGCAACGTGCAAATGCGTATTCCGCCGAGTTCATCAACTACAGGAACGCATGCAAATTTAAATTCAACCTTGCCGATTATCCAGACGAGTTTGATTTTGAATTGATAAAGAAACATGGGTGGTACAGCCCCGTCAATAAAGGCAACAACCCAGGCGGGGTATCACGCGACCACATGTATAGCGTAAAGGCGGGCTACATCAATAAAGTGCCCGCGACGATTATCGAGCATCCCGCGAATTGCAAACTGATTTTGCAAACCAAAAATACTTCCAAGGGTTCCAAATGCTCCATTACGCTAGAAGAATTGAAATCCCGGATTGCCGCCTGGGAGGCAAAATATGGCCCGTATAAATGTGGGATATGGGCAAATCCCAACCAATCAACACCGTAATGGACGTGATTTTTATTCCACCTTAGCTCAGTTGGTAGAGCGCCCGACTGTTAATCGGATGGTCCCTGGTTCGAGTCCAGGAGGTGGAGCTATGGAAGCGCAAGAGACTGGCGACTCAAGCGGTCTTGAAAACCGTGGTTCCGCAAGGGCTTGGGGGTTCGACTCCCTCCGCTTCCGCGAAGACATTTTGGGTAGGTATGCAAGCTGGTTTGAAGCAGCCTGACTGTAAATCAGGTCCCTTTGGGTAAACATCACAGGTTCGAATCCTGTCCTGCCCACTAAAAATTTGGAGACATGGCCGAGCTGGTTTAAGGCGCGGCGGTGCTAACGCCGTGGGGCCCTCAAAGCCCCCGCAGGTTCGAATCCTGCTGTCTCCTCTACGAATTTTTCTTACTAACGGAGTATCCTCATGGTACGCGGCAACATCACATTCTGGCTCCTGCTCCTCGCGGTCGTTTCCCTGACCGTGCTTGGCTTGCTATTACCGGGCCATTGTTGTCATCAAGTTACCGGAGCTCCGATTCTCCTACAATAAAAACATCGGCACTTATGGTGCGCCGTAGCTCAACTGGTGGAGCCCTGCCCTGTGAAGGCAGCCGTTGCGGGTTCGAGTCCCGTCGGTCACCCTATTCCTCGTCGTGGCGGAATTGGTAGACGCGCAGGTTTGAGGGGCCTGTGCCCGAAAGGGCGTGTGGGTTCGAGTCCCACCGACGAGATAATCGGCTATTGGCGGAATTGGCAGACGCGGACGATTTAAGATCGTCTGTCGCAAGACGTGTGGGTTCGATGCCCTCATGGCCGACTAATCGGCAGGTGGCGTAATTGGTAGCCGCGCCGCACTCAGGATGCGGTGTCCGAAAGGACGTGCGGGTTCGAGTCCCGCCCTGCCGACTAAAATTTTTGGGCCGTGGTGTAATGGTAGCACTAGGGGCTTTGAACCCCTCGGATGACGTTCGAGCCGTCACCGCCCAATACCCCTTCGTGGCGGAACTGGTAGACGCGCTCGGTTCAAACCCTTGTGCTGAAAGGCGTGGGAGTTCGATTCTCCCCGAAGGGACTACATCTTATGCACTCGTAGCCAAGTTGGTCAAGGCAGGGGCCTGCAAAGCCCCCATGCGAAGGTTCGAGCCCTTCCGAGTGCTCTACATTACCTTAGTGGGATCAAGGCCGTTGATGTATTCGACGGTCTTTTTCAGCGGCATGTCATAGAGCGACACGATCATGTCGAAGTCCGACACGCTGCCGTAATGGCCGTAGAAGGCGCCGACCAGCTTCGATATGACAAGGTCGCCCTGGATGCTGGGGGACAGTCCGAGTGCGGCCCGCAACGAATTGAAACATACCGTGCGCATGCGGTCACGGCAGAAACCGTTCATCTTCGCCGGGTTCATTTCCCCGTAGAACATGAACGTTTCCGAGATTATCTCGTGCGGGGTCTTCTGCGGTTCAGCGCCATCGCCGATCGGCGGGCTGGAAATCTCCCCACAGAACCTGTCATAGCCGGTAATTTCCCAATCCATACTAGAACCTCCTGTAATCGGACACCCTGTAACGGCATCCCCTGAAATAGTGTTCCATGAACTCGTTCGGATATAGATCCTTGTTACTTATCCCCCGATAGTCACGGGAAACCGCGCCACGGGCCATTTCCTCGTTGGCGCGTTCGCTGCCATACCGGATGACCCTGATGATGCGCTCGATAATGTCATCGTCCGTATACTGCACACCGCGGCATTTCGACAAGTATTTCGCTGCCTGCTCGATGCGGAAAAACTTTTCGTCCTCGTCCGTATCGTCAGTGGCCTCGATAATGTTCAGGCCAAGCGCATCATCCAGGTAACTCGCGACGCTACGCTCGTCATAATAGCTATGCTCATCGCCTTCGCCGTCATAGCAATCGTAATCCAGCCGGACCTGCAGCAAGAGGACATGCGGATTGCGCGTGGCCAGCCGCTGCTGCCTCCTGGCCTTCTGGTTCTTTGCCTTTTCCTCGGCAACGAACTTCTGGAAGTCCGCAAGCGCACCGGCGCCATACTTCTCGCTTATATATCGCTCGGAAAGCGTCATTTGTCACCCCCGAGAACCTTCTGGACATGCTCGGCGGTAATCAGGCGGATTTCTTTAAAGACATTGTTGAACTGGACGCTCGTCGGGCGACGGAGGGAAACGTCTTCCATGATACGCTTACCGAGTTCCGCGGAGATTTCCGATTTGAGAAGCATGGCCTTGGCCTTAGAAATCTGAGTAAACATGCTAATGTCGTCGATTGCCTTCTTGATCATCGCATGGAACGGGACCGGAAGCTGGAAACATGCCCCGGGCTCGACGGCTGCAGTGACCATGCCGACATTGAGACGGCACTTCGCCGTAAACGTGGCAGTGATATACTTCTCGTCAAGACCGGCAATGCGGCCATAGGTCTCCTCGGTCACATCCTTGCCGAGCATGTAGAGGATAATCTTGCGGGAATATGACGTTGCATACCCGAACAGGCACTTCTTGGCAAACTGGTCAAGCGGGAGCCTGGTCTTGGCATCTTTCAGCGTCTTCGTGTAGGTCTGCAGTTCCGGCATGACGACAGACATTACCCTGCGCGGTTCGATTGCAAAGTCAAACTCTTCCTGGGTAAGCATCCCGTCATCCACATGCGGGCGCAGCTTCGCAGCCACCATCCCGACGAGACATGCGGTAATACGCTCATTGGCGACCGGGAGGCCGGCCATGATGTCGTCATGGAGACCTTCGTCGGTGCAGGTGCGATATGCCGCCTGCAAGTCCGGGACGCCGGGCGCGGACTTTTCTGCGTCGGCGATGCTGCCGAACAGGACACCGAACACCTCACGCCATGCGTGGAACGTGAGCTTATTCAGGTCATGCGTGGCGAGTACGTCTTTTTTCGTTGCGAGTTTTCTCGCAAGGTCGTTGCATGCGCAATAGACGATGCCCTTGCGCAGGTCGCCGGACATCGAATAGCCCGGGTCAACATACTTGTCGAGCGCGTATTTTACGATAAGGTGCATCGTGTTACCGAGGACCGGATCGACGGGAGCCTCGTCAGCAAGGGTTGCCAACATTCCGAACACCTTATCAACATTTTCCGTCAGGACCGGATGGGTGAGCATGTCGATATACTCGGTCACCCCGCGGTCGATGATTGCGGCATTCACCACTCGGGTGACATAGCGGTCGGCGACTTCATACACATGGCGGATTTCGATTACGCGGTAAGTGGCCTTCAGCTGGCCGAGGGTAATGCGCATCATGCGGGTGGCCGTGTTGATGAACATTTCCCGGTCCTTCTCGGTGGCGCGGGTAAATGCGTATGCGCGGGCCACGCCGTCGGTAATCGCCATCATGAGGTTGCCTTTGAGATATTCCCCGACATTCTTCACCACGAGCTCGATTTCGCTCTCCATCCCGAGATGGATGACTTCGCCCGCCCTCATCTTGATGCCCGGGCCGACCGCCTGGTTTTCGTCGCTCTGGGTACTGACGACGAAGTGCTTGCTCAGCCCGTTAAGCGCGGACAGCCAGATCGGGAAGGACTGCTTGGTAATGAACGGAACCACGGACATTCCCGGGTTAGCCTCAGCGGCCCTTTCGCAGATCTGCTGGGAAAAGTCATCGGCAAGGGTCTTGGCCGTATCATTCAGCCACAGGCGGAACTTTCCGACACCGGCCTTGGCACGCTTTGCGCGTTTCGGGTCGATGCCGTTCTTCTGCATTGCGGCAATCTGACGCTTTGAAGTAAACCTGGTGAACTCGGGACATGCCTTGCGCCCGGTAAAGCGGTCAATCAGTTTGTGGGCGAACTGGTGGTCGCGGATGGAAAGGCGAACCAGGTTCTCCTCGCAGTCCTTGCCACCGTCCCCGAGCGGGATGATGTGGTGGAGGCTGGAATACAGTTCCGTAGTCGGGTGTGCCTTTCTGTCGGCAACGAAGATGTCATATATTCTCTTGTAGTCCATAAATACCTATAAAAATAATGTGCGACTATGTGCCGCACATTGAAATATAGCAAAACCCGGCAGTCGCCTGCCGGGCCGTAGCATGATGAAATCCTTAGAGGCTTTCGTCTTCGGGCGCCACTTCCGCGATTTCGGTATAGACGATCGGATTGCTGTCGCGCTTCCAGAACTCGAACTTCATCGGGACGAGGATCTTCTTGCCGGTCTGCGGGTTGGTTTCCTTGAAGTTGAGGAAGTGGCGGACCTTGCTGTCTTCCACGCCGTCTTCGTTCTTCAAGAGTTCCATCGTGGCGTCAACGGTATCTTCCACGCCATCGCCGACATCCTTGACCGTGTGGCGGAAGCTCACGCTGCGAAGCTGTGCGCTGAACGTGGCGACAGTTTCGAGCTCGGTCCCGAACGTGACGTCAAGGTAAATCTTATAGTCTTCGAGAGGGAGCTTGGCCGGCTTGAACTGGCAGCGGGATGTCACCATCGAGTAGGCATCCTCGACACCGAACTTGTTTTCAAGCACCTTGGCGAGTTCCTTCGCGTCGCTGGAACCGTTTACCTTGAAGTTGAACTTCGTGAGGGTAGTGTCCTTGATGGACACGCCGCTGCTGGACTTGAGCGTAACGATCAACGCAGCGAGGGATTTTTCTGTTTCTTCCATGTTTTGATCCTTTTGTTAATGAAAATTTACGAATTGGGTAACTTGATTGCGTTCCGGGGCTCGAACGAAACGTAGCACAGGCAGTAGTTCTTGATTACGCCCTTCTCACCGAGCGGCTCGCGTGTATAGCCGACGGGAAAGAAATAAAGGCCGCGGATGCCATGCGTGTCCAGCGCGGCCTTGAAGCGCTTCCCATACTTGGTGGTGCGTATCTCGAACGTGACCCACAAGACGCCATCTTCGAGACGGCAGGACACCGCATCGGCCATGATGCGTTCCTTCCAGACCTCGGTTTCGGAAATCCCCTCGACCTGCCGCGCAATCGGGTCGATTTCCTCCAACGCAAGCCCCTTGCCGGCGTTGATGTCGTCGGCGATACGTTGCAGCGTCTCGAGGTCATAGAAATGACCGCCCTCGGTGGGCTTGCTGTTGAACAGGACAATCTCGAAACTTTCCTTCGGTTTCTTGGCCCTCGGCATTTATCCCTCCGACGCCTTGAAGTTGTAGATCGGGCGGATGCGCTCGACGATGTCGGCGGTCGGCTCGATGTTGCGCATGATTTCGTCGAACGGCTTGTAGGCCATCGGGCTCTCGTCAATCGTCCCGGTCGAAACGCAGGTCGTATAAATGCCTTCCATGGAAGCCTTGAAGTCTTCCATCCTGAGCGTCTCCTTGGCCTTGGAACGGGACATGAGACGGCCGGCACCGTGCGGACCGGAACAGTTCCAGTCGGAGTTGCCCTTGCCGCGGACGATAAGGGAACCATCCCTCATGTTCATCGGAATTAGTGCAATCTCATCTTTCTGCAATGAGATTGCTCCCTTGCGCAAAATTCTATGTTCCAAGTCAACGTAATTGTGCATGGTACACCACTTATCCAGCACATACCTTGGCTTGATACCCAGGCCGTCAACCAACACGTCCATCATTGCCTCGCGGTTCCAGATGGCAAACTCCTGCGCAATCTTCATGTCATGCAGGTAGTCTTCCATGAGGGCGCCTTCGAGATAGGCGAGCTCGTTCGGGATTGCCGGACGGTCCGCGTTCATCTTCTGCAAGGTTTCCTCGATTTCGCGCTCGCGGCCAGCCTTCTTCAGCTGCTTGATGGCATCCTGCATCGCCGCACGGTCGTTGCGGTGATACTTGATAGCGAGGTCCTGGTAATAGCGGCATACCTCGATGCCGAGGTGCCGGGAACCGGAGTGGATGACGATGTAATGGTTGCCCGCATCATCTACGTTGATTTCGCCGAAGTGGTTGCCCCCGCCGAGTGTCCCGATGGACAGTTTCAGCTTGTCCACGTTCACCGGGGCTATCATGTTTTCGAGGTCAGCCTTGTCGGCATACTTGTGCTTGGACTTGCGGTGGTTCATGCCGGACGGGATGTCGCGGTGCCAAATCTTGTCCACCTGCTTCAGGTCGAACGCGAACGACTTGTCCACTTTGAGGACAAGCATAGAACACCCGATATCCACCCCCACCAGGTTCGGGACCACCTTGTCGGTAATCTTTGCTGTGAGGCCGATAACGCAACCCACGCCCGCGTGGCAGTCGGGCATGATTGCGCAGTTGGAACCCGCCGCAAACGGCTGGTTCATCAAGTTCATTATCTGTTTAAGCGCGGCCTCCTCGACATTGTCGGTATAGACCTTCGCCGTACAGTATTTTCCCGGAATTTCTATCATAATGCAAGAAATATAGCAAAAAATCGGAAACGTGTTTTGTAAACTCTATACGATAGAGGTGAAAGGACCTAACATGTGCGAACCGTGCAGACATCATGCTATGCTAAGGGGATATGCTGACCCGTTTTCTCCGATTACGCGTCCGTGCATATCGTACCTCCACATGATCCCCAAGGGACCGCTGTTCATACCGATGCAGCCGAAGCCGAGTGGCCCGTGCCAACCCCGTGAACCGCAGGCGGGCCCGTGGGAATACGTGCCTTCCCACCTCTACCCCGATTTCTGGAACCACCGTCCCGGAGACCCGGTGCCGTTCTGGTGGGGTCATGCCTGGGGCCCGTGGACACCCCGTCCGTGGCCGACTGTCCCCTACTGGTGGCTCCCGAAGGGCTGGATGCCCGGTCCGCTGTGCGGGTGCATGCCGAGGCAGGCGCCCGTCCCGCCGCGTTGCTGCTGCGGACCCAAGCCCCCGAGACAACCTCCTCCGCCCCGCAGGAGATAACAGAAACGCCACCCAGTTACGGGTGGCGTTCTGCTATGGCTACGTAATACTATCGCTGGATGCACATGAGGTCAACCGACCCCTTGGCGACGACGTTCTTGCCGTCGGTAACGAACACGAAGCTGGATGCCGGGTAGCTGCTGTGCAAGTTATGCACGGAGTATTCGCCTGGGCCAACGATGCTCGGGTTGAGATACACCGGGGTGTTCGTGCCGTAAAGCGCCATCTCGCCACCGATGTGCCAGTGGCCCATGATGACGGCATCGAAGTCCTGTTCCTCGTTGCCGGAGAACATGCCCTTGTCCTTGAAATTGTCGCGGACGACCGTGGAGAACGGGGACACGAACGCGGAACCGCCCTTGTAGCGGTCGCCGTGTTCCAGCTTCCAGAGCTGCTTGCCGACGCGGGCGAACTGCACCGTGCTTTCCGTCAGGTTGACGGTAACGTTGCTCGGGGAGCGGTCGCTCGAGTAGTAGTTGCGCATGAAGGCATAGAGGATGTATTCGTAGGAGTCCTTACCCTTGTTCTTGAACTGGAACTTTTCCGTATTGCGGGCATGGTTGCCTACGACGCAGGAAATCGTAATCTTCTTGTAGAGCTTGGAGTATTCGTCGATAAGGCCGATGATGAAGGAGTAGTAGTCGGTCACGCACTCGGTAATCACGGTCTCGTTCGTTTCGCGGAGCTCGGCATGGATGTTGCCGGAGAAGATGTCGCCAAGCATGAAGATGTGGAGTTCGTCGCAGCCATAGACCGAGGCAAACTCGTAGTTCTTCTTGAAGAGCAGCATGTGGCGCTTCTTGGAAATCGCCATGTTGTAGTTGTTGATGCCGTTAATCGTGCCGCCATTCACCACTTCGCCGTAGTGCACGTCGGAAATCGGCAGGATGTTGAAGAACTTGCCCTTCACGCGCCTGCTCTTTGCCGGCTTATCGACATTGATCGTGACGTTCGCGGGCTTGACCGTCTTGATTGAGCGTTCGAGAGCCTCGATGACCGTCTGCGCGATGAACTTGTCCGTCTTGGCCTCGTCGAGCACCTTCTGCTTCTTGGCGAGTTCCTGGCGGAGGACCGCAATCTGGCCTTCGGAAGCGAGGTGGATGCTGGAAAGGATGTCTTCGCCCTCGGTCTCGACGACGTTCGCGGTGTCCTTCAGGCGCTTGCATTGCTTGCGCACGTTGGAGCGGAAAGCGTCAGGTGCGTCCGTCACCCATCCGAGTTTCTTCAAGACAGCGTAATACGGATATACCTTGTTGTTGTCATAGCCGTAATGTTTGAGGAGTTTCTCGACCGGCGGAAGGTCAGTCTTTGTATATTGAGTGCCCGGGGTCGGTTTCCCGATAAGTGTCAATAGACGCTTGTCGGATAGTGCGGTTTCATGTTTGCTCAATTTACACCTGCGCGTTTTATGTAGTGATTATGCTACTAAAATATATTTTTTGAAAATTCATTCCAAGCATTTTGGAAAAATATTTGAAATTTGTATATTATTCTATGACAAAACTGAATGGTTGCACAATGCAAAAGCCCATTCTAGGCGGCACGCCGAAGACAATCTTTGCGGAACTTCACGCATGCAAAATCCTCGACGACGCCACCGAGCGCGAAATGTTCAGGATATACAAGAAGACCAGGAAGCGCTCATACCGCGAGACTATCAAGCTCCGCATAATGCAATCCCACCTGAGATTCGTTTTCCGCATGGCGACAGACTACGCCGCGCGTTACCAGCTCCCGGTGACGGATTTCTACGCAGCCGGGAAGCTCGGCCTCATGACCGCCATCAACACATACAACCCCGACGAGACGACGAAGTTCGGTAGCTACGCCGTATGGTACATCCGTTGGCAGATGCAGCAGTTCATCGACACGTCCGACCCGATACACCTCCCGCCGAAGGTGCGCCAGCGCGTCATCAAGGCAAAGAAGGAAGGCAAGCCGGCAAGCAGCGTCATGTTCGGCGAGGAAGCCGAGGCGGTGCTCTACAACACCTGCTCCACATACGACAGGGTGACGGAGGACGGCAGCGTGACGATAGAGGACACACTCACCGACACGACGGATGCCGACGTGGACACTACGTTCCTGGACCCGGCGGTCAGGGAAACCCTGCTCGCCGCGATGAAGGAAACCCTCGATGAGCGCGAGCTCAGCGTGGTATGTTCGTCCTTCGGCTTCAACGGCTACGACATGACGTCCAAGGACATCGCGGCCTGCACGGGGGTCTCCAAGGCCCACATCAGGACGATCAAGATGGCTGCCCTCGAAAAACTGCGAAAAAACGCAAATTTGCAGGAACTCTTCGAAGAATGTACCGGCATCGTAAAAACCTAGTTTTCGTTCAAACCAACTAACCGCTCATGGTACAAATGTGTCAGTTTTCACCAAATTGCTTAACCTGTTCGGGTTCGGCAAGAAGCCGGACAGCCATGACGCGCACGGGAGCGAAGAAATGCCTACAATTTTCCAGGACACGCTAGACGTAGACGGCCTGACCGGGATGCCGCTTGGTGGCGTCTCATACGGCGGTGACAACAGTGGACCGCGTATGGGATGGAACGAAACCATCAAAAACTCTCGCATCAACCAGGACTACGCCGACACGTTCGTAATCCCCGGACAGGTAAACGCCAGGAGACCAAACATGCAGCAACCTATGCAACCCATGCAATATCCACAGGGCTACCCGCAGCAACAGCCGCAGGGCTACCCGCAACAGCAGATGCAGATGCAGTATCAGCAAGGCTACCCGCAGCAGCAGGGGTTCCAGCAATATCCGCAGCAGGCGGCAATGCCCCCGCAGCAGATGCGCTATGCCCAGCCCCAGCCGCAGATGACCCCGCAGCAAATCCAGCAGATGCAGATGCAACAGCAGCAGATGCGTATGGCACAGCAGCAACAGGCGCAGGCAGCCCAGATGCAGCAACAGCAGGCACAGGCGCAGGCACCCGCCCCGCAGCAAGAACAGCCTGCCGAAGCGCATCAGGTGCGCGTCGTAGACGGGGAACCGTACTACGAAATGATCCTCCTGAACGACACCTATCACTTCTACGTTGACCTCCCGGGCGTGAACAAGTCCGCAGTCGATGTCCAGTATATCGACGGCGCCGTGGAAATCAGCGGCGTCAGGGAACTCCAGTCAACCCTCATGAAGAAGACGGCCAAGGGCGAAAAGGGACGGAGACCGACCTTCGAATCGCAGATTACCATACCGGATTACCTTTCCGGCAAGTTCAAGTTCAGCTTCCCCTTCCCGCTCCCCATCGACGAAAACTCGATCAAGGCCTCGTTCAAGGACGGCGTCCTCCATGTGACGATGAACCTCCGCGCAAGTGCCACGGGCGTGAAGGTCGCGGTCATGTAAACCTAACACAATCCCAGGCGGCCTTCGCGGGCCGCCTTTTTTGATGCCATGAAAGAAGAGCACAACCTGATACTTACGCTGGACCAGCAGGAATTCTGCGACCAGTGCACCCGTTTCGTAAAAGAAAACCTCCACGGCGCGACCATGGAGGTAAAGCTAAATGACAAGGGAATGCGTGGCTACCGCTATTCCGACTTCGTCGTGACCGTATGCGCGGACAAGACGAAGGACTATTTCGAGGTCACCCGGAACCGCGACGGCATGCTGGTCCTGGCGGTGTATAACCGAAAGCCAGTCAGCATAAACTGGGAGTTCATCTTCGTCCAGGAGCACATAAAGTCGCTCCTCGCGCCGCTACCTGACGAGGGTAAGGGTGCGCTGGCCGAGGTCAAGGGTGATCTTACCGTAGCGTGACACTATCTTCCGGTATTCGTCGTAGGTCTTCGCGTTCGTGCGGGTCAGCGGTATCTCGGTGATGCCGGTGCCGTAGAGCGTCTGCACGAGCTCGGATTCATACTTGTAGCAGCAGTCCCCGTCAATCATCAGGCCCCAGTATTCATGGAGCGGCGTGTAGTAGATGCCGTCCTTCGCGAGGGCGAGCAGCTTGGGGCATGCCGTCTGGGTACAGGTCATCTTGATGCGGTCGAACTGCCCGCAGACATAGTCGAAGAACTGGTCAACGCGGTTGTCCATGATATAGACCTCGCGGGAGTCATCCTTCTTCTTCACGAACTCGCCGACGGCCTCCGGGCGCATCTCCATCTGGTCGATGGCGCACCTTGCGAGCATCTGCGAGGCGATTTCCTCGAACGGGATGTTCGGCCTGGCGAACGCCTCGTCGAAATCCTCCCCGAAGTGTTCCAGGGGCATCTCGTAGAGGTAGCCATACATCGTGAGCGACGAGAGCGGGATGCCGCGCCAGCGGGTCAGCTGCATCGGGCGGATGAACGTATCGACGAACTCCTGCGGCATGTTCTTGCGCATGGCGGAAATGAGCATGGAGGGCGTCCCGGACTTGTCCCCGTAGGCCTTCTGGATGTCCGGGTGCTGCATGGCCTCGGCGAACTTCTTGCCTTCCTCCGGCGTGAACGTGCACTTGGAGAACGGGAGCCTGAATATGCCGTTGTCGCGGTTGGTGACGCTGACCTTGGAGAACGGGAGGTACATGTGCCTCGGGTTCCGGTAATACTTGTATTCCAGGCCCGGGAGGAACTGTTCCAGCACGGCGGCATAGTTCGTCGTCACCATGTCGTGGTAGGAGTCCATCGGTTCCGCCAGGACGCCCGTCCTGACGAATGTCACATCCTTGCCCTCCACGGCCAGGATGCACGCGTTGATTACCGCGTCGAGCGAGTAACCGATAACGTATGTCTTTAGTTCTGCCATTAGAAAATGCTCGCGTCCGACTGAAAGTAAGGGAGGATATTCTGCTCCAGCCATTTGACCTCCGGGAACATGAAGCGCTCGTCGATTATGCGCCCATGCTCGTCGCAATAGAGGAATAGCGGCAGCTTGGTTATCTCCCTGTCTCCCAGGATTCTGTTATTTTCGGGCTTGGTTTCGATTACGAGCCTGGCTGCCCGGGCCGGGTTCTCGAACAGATCGTACTTGTTGAACCACTCGATCATGTCCGCAAAGTCGGAACGGCACTTCTGGCACATGTTCTTCTCGTCAATCCAGGCGAAAATCCACATGATGACCCGCTGTTCCTTTTTCAGGTCAGCGTAGGCTTCCTGGCCATATTTGAGAAGCCGGGCACTCAGTGAAGAGTCCCCGGCCGTGATTATGGCCTTTCCGCAGCAGAAGTCCTTTCCGGCCATTACTTAGCCTTCTTGGTGGTCTTCTTGGCCGGCGCTGCCTTGGTGGTCTTTGCCGGCTTTGCCGTCTTCTTGGTGTCCGCGGCCTTCTTCGTAGAAGTCTTTGCCTTCTTCGGCGCAGTCACCTTCTTCGGCGTGGCCTTCGTGACCGTCCTTGCAGGGTTCTTCGTCTTGGCGAACGGGGCCTTGGCGGGAGCCTTCCTGACGCGCTTGCGGACGGGTTTTACCGGAGCATTTTCCACAGCAACCGTTTCCTTCGGCGGTTCCGGTTCTGTGGCAATCTGGGGTTCCGGCTGCGGTTCCGGGGTCACGGGAGTAAGTTCTACAGGCAATTCTTCAACGGGTTCGGCAGGGGCGGCATCGGGGGTAGTATCAGCAGGGGCGGCATCGGCGGGAGGCGCTTCCACGACAATCGGCTCAGACGCCAGTATAGGCTTGGCATAGGGATGCGGGTCTTCCGGGAGGATTACCACGGTCGGCTTCACGTCCGCCTGGGAAATGCTCGGCTGTTCGTCAGCGAGCACCGGCTTCGGCTCTTCCGGCGCGATGTCGATCGGGAAACCCGAACCGCGCACAATGCGTTTATGGACCAGGCGCCACACCACGAGAATCACGATTACCGCGATGGCACCGATGATGAGACCAACTTGGGCATTGGTCAATTTTTCTGCAAAGTTCATTTTTGCCTCGTTTGTAGATTACTGACCGTAAACTAGGTTTTATGACTACGTCCGGGCACTATAAACTAGGGTATAAAACACCAACAGGAATTGCAAGATGTCCGAAAAAACCAAGCTCCTCGTCGAATCGATCCAGCGTGTCGGCGTGCGCATCCCGGTAGGGGAACAAGAACGCGTCGAACAGATTGCCTCGGCCATCTTCGAGGCACAGGACGACACACTCGCCACCGAACCGACACCCACCCCGGAACCTGACCCTGCCACGGCAGCCAACACCGCCCCGACCCCTGCACCGCAGGGAGCCAACACGGAAGAACTCCGCGACAAGAGCATCTCGACCGGCACAATGCTCGCGTCGGATCTCATCCCCAAGTTCGTCGCGGTTCTGAAGCAGTACAACCCGGAAGAAGCCAAGCAGTATGAAGCCATCGACCCGGCGACCATCCCTGACGAAAACCTCGGAGACATCCTCGAAGACCTCTTCAAGTCGATGGACACCATCGCACCGGAAGGATGCTACTTCGGCGCCCACGAAGGCGACGGCGCTGATTTCGGCTTCTGGACAGTCGCCGACTAACGACCCAGACAGGCACCTTTAATGGCAAACCCGCGGGCGCACCGCGGGTTTTGCTATATTTCGGGCATGGCTGAATATCAAGAATGTAACTTTTCCGAAAAGACCGACCTGTTGCCGCCTGGCAAGGAACAGGTCAGCGATACCCCCAAACCGCCTGCATTTGCAAACCACGACCCCGAAAAGAGGTTCCTTCCGTGTGATTTCTGCAATTTTTACGCATCCTCGATGTGCCAAGGTTGCGAATATTTCGGCGCATGCGTCGGTTCGATAACCGGCGACAGCTATGGCGGGGATCTCACCCAAAAAGAGGCTATGGCGTTTGCCGACCGCATCTATGACGATTGGGAGCGTGACAACTACCGCAAGGACTATCCGCGCACCTGGCGCATCCGCCTGGCGCTGCACAGGCTGCATGGCAGGATTTTACGTATCTGGTATTCCTACCGGTCATGGAAAATAAGGCGGGAGCTTGCCAGAAAGGCTAAGAACGGTTGATATACGGGATTGGACGCCGGTAAGGTTTGGAACTTTTTCGCTTGGGGCTCTCCGTAATACGGGGCATGTGCATCACATCCTTGTAGATGTCATGGACGAAGCAGTTTCCGCCGAGCTTGAAATAAACGTCGCATAGGCCTATCAGGTTCTCGCGACCCTTGTCGGTCACACCGCCCTCGTCCAATGCCCTGTAATATCCCGTCGTGATGTCATTCCTCAAAGATGCGATGATTGCTGCCTTCATGGCAACCATTTCGGCATCCCTGTCAACCATCTTGACATTTACGTGGTCCAACCCGTCGTTCAGCTTCTTTACGTCGCTCAAGATTAAGTCAATCTTGTTCTTTTCCGTAAATTTTTCTTTTATTTTTCTTATAAACCACTCACGAATCGGCGTAATAAATGCACCAACAGTCGTCAACAGAACCGTCACCGATGCAATTAGCGCCGTGAACTGTGTGATCGTCTGGGTTGCCGCCTCAATACCGTTCATTACACTCTCCAAAGACATGACTTCAATACAAAGTAGTTTAGACCTTAGTTAGCCACCGCCACACGCTGCCCACCGTGAGAATAGGCATTGCGCCACTTCTCGGTGCGCTGGAAGTCATCCCATGTGTAGATGCCATGCTTGGAAATGAATTCCGCGATAATGTTCATCACGGTCTGGAACGAGCTGGCCACGCTCTCCCCGATTACGTCGTCGAGGGCGGACTTGGCAGGCGCCATGACGGCCTCGCCAAACGGCTCGACATCGCCCGCAAAGGCATCCCCGACATCATCGGAAAAGCTGGGGTCGATTTCAAGTTTCATCTTGCACGGACCGCCGTCGGCGAAGTCCACCCGCGCAGCGGAATTGGTGAAGTCGATGAATACATTGGCACCGCCGAATTTCGTCGGGTCAAACTTGTTCTCCGTCCAGTCAGACTGGCTCTTATAGTCCGATATGGAAAGGTTCTGGAAGGCCTGCTCCAGTTCCTCCAATTTCTGCTGTATTCCTGCACCGAATCCAGCGTCCGTCAGGGTAGCGCAATCGGACCACTTGATTTGCCTGTCAGGTATTGTCAAATTTATGTGCCCCGTGTACCGAGGGGTGTCCCCGAGCGTATCGACGATTGACCAGTCGGGACCATGCCCGTCCCCCGCGAATGATATGTCGGCATCAATGATGTAAGAATCGAAATCCGGTCGGTAAGTAACCTTGACATTCTCCGTCCAGACATCATCGAACGCGATTTCGTATGCGGCAAGTTTGCCTTCCGACAGCGCCAGCGCCGCGCGTTCGTTCGCTTCCAGGAATATCTGCCCGGCCTTGACTGCGCTATCCCTGTCCATCCGCTTCGCCGCACTTTCAAGCATGGCGGCAAACTGGCGCCCGGCGACGATGGACTCGATCATCGGGTTCTTCCTGAGACTGTCGAGCCTGCGGCCTTCGGCACATGCCTTGCGGAACCTTTCCGACGACGCGATACGATTGTATTGGGTGGGCCCATAGGTTTCCACGAGCTCAACCAGGTCCTGCAAGGCGTTCATGTACTTGTCGAGGTCGCCGTCAAGTGTCCGTTCGTCCTCGGCAATCTTCTGCCGGTCATACGGGGTAATCTGGACTGATTGGGCAGCAACCTTCGTCGGGTCGCCCATGAGGAAATCGTGGCCCTTGTGCATCGCGGTCCCGAACCAATTCTCGATAAGCGCACACCCGGAGTCTATCGCCTCCAGCATCGCGGCGTTCTCGCCGGTCTTGATTTTTTCAAATTCTGCGGACATTGACGATTTCATGTCAGATTACCTTTCAGGCCTTAACCCGTAGTTTATAACCCACCAGTTTTTGCTATATTTCGTAGCATGAAAAAGACCATCACGAAAAAGGACCTGAACGACGACCAGACCGCCGCTCTTGACTATATCCATAAATTCATCGAAGGCCCCAACCGGCAAATGATACTTACCGGGCCTGCCGGCACCGGCAAGACCGCACTGCTCAACGTGGTGCTTTCTGAACTCGGCAACAACAAGAACTACCCGATCGTGTGCACCGCCCCGACAAACAAGGCGGTAAGCGTCATTTCCAGGGCCACGAAGAAAAACTACAACAAGACCGTATGCGGACTGCTCGGCCTCGTCCTCATCGACTACGGCAACGGCAAGCCGTACCTCAAGCAGCAAGGCGAAAGCACCATCCACCAGTATAGCCTGGTGGTGATTGACGAATCGTCCATGCTTGACGAAAGCATGATTATGCAAATCCAGTCCGCTCTCCAGGCACATCCGAAGACGAAGGTCATCTATGTCGGCGATGCCTGTCAGCTCCCGCCGGTGTCAGACGAAATGCGCGGCCTTACCCAGTCCAGGGTGTTCGAGCTGCCGCTGCGAGTGAACCTCACCAAGGTCATGCGCGTTGCCGACGCGAACCCCATCCTCGATGTCGTGACGACCATCCGCCAGAACATGGCTTCCCCGGAAGACCTGTTCAAGCACGAAACGCACCTTACCGAAGACGGGCGCGGTATCGAGTTCGTCACCAACCAGGACGAGTTCTATGAAAAGGCCTTCGCCGCGTTCGATACAGACGAATACAAGGCGGACAGCTCCTATGCAGCCATCCTTGCCTACACGAACGCGATGGTCAAGGAAGCGAATACCAAGGTCCGCGAGCATATCTACGGCAAGGATGCCGACGGGTATGTCAAGGGTGAAGAACTCCGCGTCGCGAAGCCCTACATCATGGAAAATGCCAACGGCAAGGGCTCCCATGTGGTCTACAACACCGAAGACCGCATCAAGATCGAGACCATTACCGCGATGAACGACCCGAGCTACGGTCTCCCCTGCTTCAAGGTCCGCGTCCATGCGACGGAATCATCCAGCAGGACCCAGAGCTCCGTCACGGCATACATCCTCCGTCCCGACCCGACCGCGGAAAGCATGTACATGACCCTGCTCGAAGAAAAGCGCAAGGAAGCCCTCGACAAGGAAAAGGAATGTCGTTTCGGTGGCAAGTTCTACTCCAAGAAGGAAGCCTGGGCCGACTACATGAAGCTGAAAAACTTCTTCCTCTGGGCGGGCTACGTCTATTCGCAGACAATCCACACGGCACAGGGTAGCACGATTACCAACGTGTTCTGTATCGAAAGCGACATCAACCGCCTCCGCGAGAACCACTTGCAGCGCAACAAGCTGAAATACACCGCGTTCACCCGTGCCGCGGAAAGACTGACGGTACTCACATGATAAAGGTTCTGCTAGTAATCCCGGCCCATGGCCAGAACATCTTCCTCCCGAAGATGCTGGACCGGCTGTCCAAGCTGAGCGTATATCCGACCGAGTGCCGGTATGTCATCGACCGCCCGCAACCCGGCGAATACGAGGAAGCCCTGGAAATTTATGCCAAGGCCAACCGGATAGCCGACGGCAACCTCGGTTTCGTCAAGATACTCAAGAGCGAGGGGTACCCGGAATGGGTGGGGCACCCGCAGATGAACGCCGGTTCGGACTATTTCCTTACCGGCTACGTGAGGAATACGCAGGTCGAATACGCAATCAAGAACGACTTCCACTACGTAATCTTCATCGACGGAGACTGCGTACCCGAGCCGCACCTGATTTCGGGGCATGTCGATACCCTGTCCGAAAAGAGCTCCCCGATCGCCACCGTCGGTCGCCGCAGGGAAATCATCTGGAACATGGAAGACCAGCGCATGGCAAGCCCCAAGTCTGTCTGCCACCTGTTCACGGACACCCCGAGGCTCATCGACAACGAGTTCTGGTTCGTTGACAGCGGTGTCGTCTGGACCTGCAACTTCGGCCTGAACATGTATGCCATCAAGCAGCTATGCAGCATGAACGCATCCCTATACGGCCGGGAAGAAGTGTTCTCCTCCGAGTTCACCGGGACATGGGGTGGGGAGGACGGGTTCCTCGGCCTGGAGTGCTTTTACAGCGGAATACCGGTATATGCCGTGCCGAACGGGGATAACGGCATCATCCACCAGCCGCATGTGCGACCAATGAACAAGTATGACCACCCGCAGTTCATTCCATACCTGGAAGCGATGCGGGAGGACCTGATGGCACGGATGCACCTGCATGGGTGGCTGTCAAAGGAATTTGTGCCGCGATTGCGCATGACGAAATGAATAAGGCCGCTAGATGCGGCCTTTTCTTATGCTGTCCTGGAACCATCGCTTGCCGGCGACAGATCTATCAAGTCGGTATCGGTGAGCGTCGTCGCAATATTATCGACCTTTGCCGAATTATACTGCATCTGGGTCTTCAATGAATTGAGCAGCCTCTGTGCATCTGGATTGCTTGACGGCGTCACCGTAAATGGCCCGGAGACACCCGAACCCGGCTTAGACCACGCGTCGGCGAGGTTGTCGAATTCCTGGTTGGTCGGATTTGCCCATTGGGTCTGTATCGGGAGCACTCCTGCCCGTGATTTTGGCAGAACGGTTTTCTTAGTATCGAAAAGGTCCTCCACTTCCGGCTTCACAGAACGGATGCGGTCGATATAGCATCCCTTCTGCCCAGCCAGCGGGGTCAGGTGATTGGTAAACACAAGCTGGCGCAGTTCGGCGGAACACATGCTCATGATGGTATAATAGTTTTCCGCGATGGCAGCCAGGGCAATCTTCTTTTTGAGCACAGTCGCCCCCTCGTGAAGGAGGTAACTGTGGATGTCGGTAAGCATGCCGATTGCGCGAGTAGGATCCGTCTTGACGATCTCTTCGAGAACCTTCATGGCCTTGTCATGTTCCTCAATGCTCATGTTTGCCTGCGTGAGGACTTCAATCACGTCAATCTTGGACAGCACCTTCATGTCGAGGTAGAATGTCGCAAAGCTGGTCGCAAGGAGCGGGCCGACAAAGCCGGCACCGAGTGTTTCCAGGCGCCTACGCGTAGGCGGATTGCCCTCACCCATCTTGCGTTCCATGTTGTTGAGAGAACGGCTGAACATGTCCCAGGAACGCGGCGTGGAGAGCACGTTTCTGTAATGCTCGCGTGTCATGGCGTCGTTTGCGAGCTTCGGGTTGGAAAGCTGGTGGAGATAATCGGGGTACTTGCGAATGAACTCGACAACGGCGGAGTTGAAATGCTGCGGCCCGGCGATGCGGTTCAGCCAGTATTGGGCATCGCACATCACCTCGGCGACATAGAAACGGTCGGACTGCGCAAGATCGAAGGGAATGATGTCATACATCGGCCCCATATCCGGGTTCGCTGCCGATAGGATGCGGGAACCTTCCGGCATCTTGAGCTCGGCGATTGCACGGTTGAGGACAAGACCCATGCAGCCGCGGACGATTGAGTTCGCGCCCGCACGGTTGATTTCGTCGATAAAGAGGATAGTCTTTTCCGTATCGGAAAACCATGGCGGTGGATTGAGTACGGTGCGCCCGTCAACCACGCTGTTGCGTCCCAGGAAGTCGCCTATGTCAAGGACTTCCGCGACATTCTTCTCGTAATAGCGATACCCTTCCTGGTGTGCAGCCCAGGCTTTGGCAAACGAGGATTTGCCGATACCGGCCGGGCCGACCAGCAGGACGGCCACTTCCGGCGGGATGAACTCCAAGTTTTCTTCGAGTTCGGAAAAAGTTACTGTTTCTACCATGGTAGATGAAATATAGCAAAAACTACTGCAGGCAGTCCTCGTCAATCGGGCCGTCAACGATTATCACGTCCTCGCCCGCCGTAGAGGCGAACGGGCTGCTGCCCGCGGACAGCGTGCCACCGTGGACGGACAAGCTGACACCGACGTCGAACGTCGCGTTGATGACGATGCAGAGCTTGTCGAACACCACGTCGATAGGCTTGATTACCCGGATGATGTCCTTCAAGTAGTCCATCGAGTTGATACCCACCAGACTGCGCCCGGTAGCCGTCTCGGCCTGCACTTCAAGGTCGATGTGCGGTGTCGGGACCCACTTGCTCTTGATTTCGCCCTCGGTCTCGATACGCTCGGCGACCTCGTCCGCGGAAAGCAGCTCGACATACGGCTGGCTCGTCTCGGTCCACTTCGTCAGGACCTTGCCCACGACGCCAAACAGGGACATCACGGCGCATACGCCCGCATCGGTGCCTGAGTGCGAGTAGATGTCCGGGAGGTTCTCCACGACGGACCTGACGGCCATGCGGCGCATGGCTTCCGTGTTGTAGAGGGGGTTCTCGTTGATGTTGTCGTCCATGCCGGAGATGTCGAAGCCCATGAACCTCGCGAGATACCCGATGAGGTCATAGTCGATGACGCTCGCGTCGCGGAGGTAGGCGAGACGCTCGATCTTTTCGGCAAGCGGATAGCCCATGTCGGGAACGCCCTTGAAGGACGAATCCATGTTGCGACGGGAAGCGACAGAACCGTAGTCATACTTCGATGAATACTGGAGCATGCCGTTGCCGGTAGTGTCGATGTTTTCGAGCGCCTTGTTGTCGAAATTGTAGTTACGCGCGAACCCGCGCGGGACGGTATATGTAGAATCCTGCGTCTCGGCAGCCTTCATCACGCTGATGTGGTCGTGCGGGATATACAGGTATTCCGGCACCCCGTCTTCCGAACCGGCTTCGAGGTATGCGGCGTTCTTCATCATGTCCACCGAGATGTCGCGGATCTTCATGACGCGCTTCGTGCGGACGGGAATCCAGCTGGCATTTGCGGACACACGCCATCCGATACGCTCGTCCGGCCTGGACTGCGCAAGTGCAACCACGATGTCGCCATCGGCAAAACGCAGCACCTGCCCGTAGCTGGCAGAATTGAACGCATAGGCACCCTGCAGGTTGCGCAGGTTGTCTCCCGCCTTGTCAAGGACATAGCCCTTGAATACGGTGCTCGTGCCGGCTTCGCAGGCGGGCACATAGTTGCCATACACGGCAAACGTGCAGTCGCCCGTAACCTTCATGACATAGGCCCTGGCAAGCCTTACCGCGGTTCCGCTCTTCATGTCGGCCACACCGGTGCCCGCATAGTCAACCACGATGAAATCGTGCTCGGAGAACCTGTGCGGCGCCTTGGTGGTGATATAGGTCCACGCCTCGTTCTCTCCGTTCGCCGCGACGCCCGCATGGGCCTCCACGACCACGTTCTGCATGGAATAGGTGGTGCAGTGGGAAACGCGGTCCCATTCAAGGCTCTTGATGGTGTACTTGTACCACGTTCCCGGGCGGAGTTCCATCACGCGGTTATCCACCGGGTTGCCGTCGAGAAGCGGAGTTCCCGTCTGGTCGTTCACGCGGATCACGATGAACCCGGCGCCCATGACCTCCTCGACAGTATGCCAGCCGTTATATTCGGTCGGATAGACATTGGAGATGAACACCTCCATGCTCCCGTTCGCATACTTGGCATCGGCCTTGTTGAGATACGGGACGGACTTCGAGAGCTCGACGAGGGCGCGTCCGTCGCCCATGTAGCGGATGGAACGGATATTTACCGTCTCGCCCATGGAGTTCACCGGATTGTCGTCCGACGTGTCGAACAGGTTCTGCCTAGAATACAGCGTGCATGGCGTGATGATGGCCTTCGGGTCAAGTTCTTCCCATGCGCCCGGGCCTACCCTGTAAAGGGTTTCCCCGACGGTGACGATGTCGCCTTCTTCCGGGGCTATCCTGATGGCAGCGCCGGAAACGGGAGTTCCCTGCTGTCCATGGACATCCACGCCGAACGAATACTCGATGCAGGCATACTTGTCCGTGTCGGAGCTGCCCGCAGCCGGGTCGGAAATAATCTCGTGCGTCCCGGTAAGCTCGACCGGTTCGAGGAGATTGGGGAACTGGACAAAGCACTTGTCGAAAGTGAGCGAGCGGCCCACATGGAGCACCCCGTCACCGTTCACCGCCTCCACGCGGAGAAGGTAGGTATTGCCGGAAACCGGATCGTCGCTGACGCGGACACCCGCCACTGAATACCTGTATGAACGGTCATAGACCATCACCGCATCCTGGTCGGAAATCTCGAACACGCGGCGGGTAAACACCTCGTCGGTTTCCACGGTGTAGCTCACGGTGTCGTTATCCACGACATGCACGGCCACGCCGGAAAGATTGAACAGGATGTCGTTCGCGAGCGCATCCTCGCTGTCGATGCCGGAAATATCCACGGTAACGCCGTCGACGAGCCCGTGCGCGGCAGAGGACACGGTAACTGTCCATGTCCCGTCGTTGTTATCGACGGCCATCACGGAGTCGATGTCATTGCGGATTTCCTTGTCGGCACCATAGGCAACCACAGGATAGTCGATTACGGCATCCCGGAACTTGGTCAGGTCGCTGTCAACGATGTCGGAATACTGGCCAGCGGACATGAACTCCACGAAACCGTTGCGGTCATCGGCAGCGATATTCAGCTCCGCCGCATGATAGAGCCATTCCCTGTCCTTGTAGCCAAATTTCAGGCCAGTCGTGTTCACCTTGCGGATGTAGGTCAGCGAAGTAAGGACATCGTGCGGGAGGGAGTAATCCGGCTCCTCGCCGAGTTCGAGCGTGTCATACTGCCCAAAGAACGGGACAAACTGGTTACGGATCGAGATGAAATTGAACGCGCGACAAGAGAGCTTGTCGGCATAGCGCATCCCGTGACGGACCTCGTCAATCTGGTCATCGACCGGATCGTAAACAAGGTCCCCGTCAAACAGCTGTTCGCCGTCGGTCTTGACGCCGGTCGTCATGACGAGGAGGGCCTTGCCTTCCGTCTCGCGGTCAGTCGCAACGAGCCACTTGGCCGTAGTAATCTTGATGCCGGTACAGAAATCGAGCACCGCGGAGGTCTCGTCATCGCCATAGATATAGCGGACTACGCCGTTCGCGAACATGCTCTCGTCCTTGACGAGCTTGGTGACGAAATAGCGCTTGCCGATTGACAGGGTGCTGCAATCGAAAAACACTGTGCGGTCTGCCGCGCTGGCGACCTGCATGAAGTGCCGGTCCATCGGGTCATCGACCGCCGTCAGCAAAAGCAAGTCCCCCGCGGAAGGCATCGTATCGCCAGAATAGACACAGTCGGCGTTGCTGTCCGACCCTGCGGTGATGATACCGCCGCGGACGCGGGTGATGTTGACCTTCTTCCCGTATGAGGAACGGGCCACGCGGACACCCTCGCTGAGGAAATACTGCGTATATTCGATACCGTCGATAAACACGCCGGTAACCTTGTCGCGGATCATCGCGACCCCTTCCCACATGAGGTCGTCGGAATACACCGGGTCGCCGATGTCAAAGTCGCCATGGTCCATGTAGAAGCCGTCACCGCCGCAGAGGCGAGAACTCGGGACATATCCCTCATACACGACATCATTCACGATGTCGGCATCGCGGTAGCCACGGAAGGAGGCCTTCCCGGAGCTTATCGTCCCATGACCGCAGAGGGGAACCTGCGCATTCCACTTGACCACCGTCTTCGGGTGCTCGTAGTCGAGTGACCAGTAGCTCTCGAAGAGCGGATATTGGGTGAACTCATACTGCGTGATGTTCTCCACGATTGCCGTCATGTCGCAGGCGCGTGTGGGCACGAGCGTGAGCGTGACGAGGCCATCCACCGCCATCGTCGAAGACGGGTCGGGGAAGCTCATCTTGAACTCGTAGTAAACGTCCTTGTTCTTGCGATGGACGAGATAGCAGTATGCCCCGTCGGCGATTGTCGGGAGCTGCTTGAACGTAAGCCGGAGCACGCCGGAACTGTATTCTGCAGTCGCGATTGCACATTTCTCGGTGACATCGGCCTGGGACGGGTCCTTCGCCATGTCCCCGCCGTCACCGGAAAGGTTCACGATGTTGGCCGTGCTCATGTCGCGCATGTAGAACATGCCGGTCGGGAAACCGTTCTTCCATGAATACACGGCGCTGTCGGTAGATACGAGGGACGTCCTGATATGGTCGCCAGGGTTCACCACGTAGTTGAGGTAGTCAACCACGAGGTTTCCGTTCTCGCCACTCTCCACCGTGCGGGACACCGACGACACATGGAAGCGGAAATAGACTTCGTAGTAGTTGATCCCGTTTACCGTCTTCAAGTAACGGGCATAGACACTCCCCACCTCGTCAACGACGAAGGAAACCACGCTGTCCGTGGTATTGTCGGTCCCGTCGAACGGGTCCTGGGAATTTCCCATCGGGTCGGGGCGAAGGCTGTCGGAAGCCTTGTCATAGTAATAGGGGTGCACATCCCCACCGGCAAACTCGACATACACGACCTGGCCGTCGGCGACGCCGGTCCCGAGGCCCCTGATCGAGGCATTGGGAACCACGTCCTCCTTCTCGGTCTGGACGCGCATGGTAACCGGATATTCCGCGTTTACGTTGCCCAGGGCGGCGTTGCTGCGCACGTTGTTGCGCGGCGCGGAAAGGAGCAGGATGGGGGATGCCCTGTGCATGGCGTGCTCGAACATGTCCTTCAACTTGGACTGCGCCTGCTTGACACGGAACACGTCCGTTTCGGAGCACACCCGGACAATCTCGAACTCGGTGGTCGTCCGCAGGTTGCGATATGCGTTGTTGATGTAGTCGCTCATCACCTGGACGAACTCTACAACGTCGGGCTCCGTCTTCAGGAAGTCCGGGAGGTAGGCGACAAAGTCGCTGTGTCTAAACTGACCGCCGTCGTTATACGGTATCGCTCTCATTAGGTATCCATCGAAGTCTTAAGTGAGACATTGTAATCGACAGAAAGCTCGATGCCCTCGGTAGGAATCACTATCTGCACGATTTCGTTGCGGTTGGAGTAGTTGGTGATGTTGCCCTGCTCGTCGATGAGCGACGCGCACACGTAGTATTCGAGCACGTTGCGCACCAGCTTGATATACTCCTGGCCATAGCGCATGTAGCTGTAAAGGCCGGAACCGTTGATTTCGGCCATGCCGACCACGTTCTCGGTGTCCTTGAACGTAAGCCCGTCGGCTTCCATGCTCCAGCCCTTGATGGCGTTGATTACGTCATAGAGGCGCCCGGCAGTAGCCACGTCGCCGGTAGTGCGGGCCTCGGTCAGCGCCTCGTAAACCGGGGTGAAAATCTCCTGCATCACCTGTTCCCAGATGTAGGCGACGAACGTATCGATCTGCTTGTCGGTCAGCTTGCCGGCAGCGAGTTTCGGGGCCACATTCTGCTTGTAGAACTCCTGTATGCGGTATTGCATGCTGCCCTGGTCCATCTCGCCGGTCTGCTTGCGCATCTTGAACACGTCCTGATGGAGGGAAGCGGATGCCTCCCCGGCATAGCGATACTGCAAGGTGAACTCGTTGCCCTCATCATCGACGGAATCCGGCGTGATATACTCGTAGGTCAGCTCGCCGAGCCACGGGAGGGTGGCAAGGTCGAGGTTGCGGAACCCGTCATCAATCGGCTCGAAACGGACATCCACGCCGGCCACCTCGACCATCTGGTGGATGAGCGCCTCGATGCGGGAACGGTAGATCGGGACGGAGAACTCCGTGTTGTCCTTCAAGTAGGCATAGACCACGTTCTTGATGCGGTCGCGGATGTCGGTGAACTTGTTGCCCTTGTAGAGGGTAACGTCCATGAGCAGCTGCATCGTGTGCACGGACGGATAGACGTAGGAGTGGAACCCGCCACCGACGGTAAGCATGCCGCGGCGGTTGAGCGCAACCATGATGGAGTGCAGCTCGGAACCGGGCTCGACGAAATCCATCGGGCTGAGGTTCGCGTTGAACACCTTGTAGTCGAGCGGGTATTTCGGGACAAGGGCGGTAAGGTAGTTCGAGATGATTTCGTTGGCGAAGCCTTCCGGGTCAGACGCGCCGTCCACCCAGCGGCTACCGAGATGGTTGGCAGCAAGGTCGGAAGCCAGCTTTGTGCGGATTGCCTCAATCGTATTCCGCAGCTCGGTCTGGTTCACCGCGCCAATCGCATCGACATCCTGGTAATCGTATTCCCAGGTGTACATGAGGCCATTGACCTTCGCGCCGGAAAGGAAATACTCGTCGGAAGTGGTCGGGTAGTAAGTGCCCTCACGCTCGCGGTAAAGGTCCTTCAACGCGGAGAAACGCACCTGGTTCATATACTTCACATTGATGCCACCGTTCCTCAGTTTCGTATTGAGGATGTCTTCGCCGAAAGCAATCGCATACTTCACGTCCGCATAGCGGCGGAGGAACACGCTGTAACTCGTGCCGTTGATGAGGTGGTCGAGCGTGTTGTAGATTTCCGGGGAGTTGTTCTTGATGGACTCGGCGCTTTCCATCGGCTGGCCACCGCTGATGTCGGTAGTGAGCGCGATGTTGAGGTCGTTAATCGTGATGTCACTCTCGGAACCGTCGGCCTGCGTAATCGTGATGCTGGAGGCAGATGTCGAAAGCGTAGAGCCGGAAACGTTGGTCAGGTTGCCCGCTTCGCCATGCGTGGAGAAGTAGGTCACGGAGATGATGCCGTAAGGGATTGCCGCCTTGAGACCGTCGCTGAACTTCATCTGGACGTTGCCGTCGTTGGACGTGTTCAGGATTACGGTATAGTTGGTCGTGTAGCTGCCGGAACCCGGGACAAAGCCGGAAAGGTCGTTGGCGGAAGAATCCTTGGACGGATCCGTGAAACCGCGGCGGGAAATTCGCCAGTAGAGACGGTCGGCCATGACGGAGTCCATATCGACCCCGTCAACGAGCGTCGCATCGGAAGTCACCGTCGTGAAACCCGACGCGCGGTGTGAAACGTTGCCGTCATCGGCATAATTCGGGTCGCTTTCACCAAAATAGTCGGCAAACGTAGGGTCGTTGATGATGAATACCTGGTGCTGCTTGCCGGAAGACACGAAGTTCACCGTCTTGCTGATACCTTCCGCGAGGACGGCATAGCCGCTCATGAGCGTCATGAGGCCCGTGTGGTTCGCGTCCAGGTTGCGGTCATAGGAAAACTCCATGTCGGACATTGCGGTGAGCGTGAGCCCGCCGAGGGCAAATTCACAGCCCTTCGGGATGAACACGCGGATCGTGTCATACTGGCCCGTCGTCGTGGTCTGAATGCCGACGCCCGCCTTTGCGGGAACGGGGCGTCTCGGGCTGTAGCCGAGCATGCGGCCACCGGCATAGATGGACCCGAGGTTGGTCGCCGTTTCCAGGAAAGCGTTCTGGAAGGACGATTCTGCGTAATACGCCATGAGGTCCGCGGTGCCCGCGAACAGGTCGAGGAGGATACGACCGTATGAGCTGTCGGAGAGGTCAGCGAGGGGTCCGCCCTTGGCCTTCAAAATGGTCATCAGTTCGGACTGGATGTCCTCGAACCGTATTTTAGTATATTTCCTGGCTGCCATTCTCTTGATCCAAAACTTATCCCTAGTTTATAGTCCCGGAGGGGTCGCGGGGCAGTTTTCGGACCGCCAGTCTCTAAACTATTGGCATGCCCGAACTCATACTCGACATCAAGGCGAACGTCCGCCACACATCGCGCCTCGTTCCCAATTTCAGCGTCCTAGCGAACGTATCAATGCCGTTCTGGAACAAGCGTGCCCAGGGTTTCGTCGAGCGCCCCGAAAAGATACAGGCCAACCAGCCCGAGTTCGAGCATACGGAAGACAAGGGCTACACCTACCACTTCCGCCAGCACAACTCGTTCCGCGACCAGAACCGCTACGACGTCATGATCAAGGCGGTAATGAAGCGCCAGGCCGGCACGAAGTTCGCCTACTACACGACCACCTTCGATGTCAGCTCGGACCCCCTCCACAAGGAGGACAACAACCGCACGATAGACCGGTACTTCGAGATACCGGCCCTCGTCGGTTTCAACCCGCAGAACGAGCTCTACAAGCGCTTCGGTCTCCAATACACGGCGAAGCAGGAAATCTACCTCCACATGCCGCTGTTCCTCGAACGGAACTACGCAAGCCTCCGAAGGGAAGGCGTGGTGCCGAAATGCGACCCGAAGGAGCACAACCCCATCTGGTGGCAGCGCGGCTACGAGGAATTCCGTTACTTCGGCTATACGGCGGACCAGATTTTCCCCAAGGCCGGGGACAAGCTGAAACCGCTCTACGACAACAAGCTCTATAACGTCAGCAGCGTCACCGACGAGATCCCGGAATACGAATACAAGTGGAGAAAGTATTTCTGGAAGCTCTACCTCGAAGTCGCACTCGACAACGGCATGCAGGTCTCCGAGAGCGTGAAGAACGACCCGGAGCAGCGCCACTTCATCGACAACCTCCTCGGCCTGAACAACCTCCAGACCGGAGCAACCGGGGAACAGCAGGCCACGAGCATCACCCCGGGCTACGCCTTCGACGTCTCGGACATCGTGGACGAGATGAAGAAGGATGTCCTGTTCCACCCACCGGAAGTCAAGAAGTGCGTCAAGAACGTCACGCAGGACCCGGACTGGTATGCCTGCAGCAACAAGTTCGGGATGTGGTAAACGTAAAAGCCCGCGGTCTCCCGCGGGCTGTTTCTATCGGATTTCTATTATGGCACACACTTATTGCTGCATCTGGCCGGGGAACGGAGTATCGACCCCGAGCGTAGCATGCTTTATGGGAAGATTATACGGAGGATCCTGTTCCGGCTTCGGCATGTTGTTCCAGAAACCAGGCTGCCCGCCGCTCCCATCGTCAAGGAAGTTGGTATGGGATGCCGCGTTACGCTGCTCGATAACAGTGAAGGTTTCCATCAGCATCTCCGGCGTGTAGGTACCGGCAAACGTACCGTCGATTGCCACATGCGAGAAGATGTTGTAGATGTCCGCCGGGGTAAAGTTGCGGGCGATGATGGCATCCTTCACACAGTCGAACTCCGGCGCAGTAAAGTCAGTCTTCGACTGCCCATTCACTGCGGCATCATACGTCGGAAGCAGGTAGTTGAGCTGTTCCCGGGTAAGTTTGCCAATCGTTTCCACTTCGTCAATACGGCCGCTGCGGCGGATGATAGTGCTGTTTACCACGCTCGGGTCGTTCATCGTGCAGCAGAACAGGTACGACACCCCGTCGCTGGTATGGAGCTCGTTCAGGCGATCAAACACCTCAATCCACTTGGAAATGTGGCGGTCCTTCGCATTGTCCTTCTTGACCCATCCGTCAAGGTCGTCGCAGAGAATAATCACGTTGCGCATCACGCGGATGAACTCGTACATGTTGCGGAGCGCCTGGGGGCGGTCCAACATGTCCGGTTCCAGGCGGATTGTCATATATTCCGGGAAACGGTCGGAAATCTGGCGCATAAGCGTGCTCTTGCCGCAGCCAGGACTGCCGACGAAGCAGATACCGCGATGCAGGCCCTTGTCGAACATCGTCCTGAAGGACTTGACATAGGCATCGAACTTTTCCGGCAACGGCTTGTAATCGACAACTGCGCGTTTCTGCGGGTTCAGTGCACCGTTTTCCGTAAACGAATACACGAACTTCTTGGTGTCGAGGAACTTGCGGGTAATGCTCATCATGATCGTGCCCGGCAGGTCTTCGGGGAGTTTCTCCTCGCCCATGTTGGCAATGATTACCGAAATGGGACGCGGTTCGTTCATGCCGTTCCGCATGATCTCGGCCTGCTGCATCATACGGTTGTATTCTTCGGTTCCCGGTGCAGGCGGGTTCGATGACTCGTAGTGAACCGGGGAATCAAGACTCATCACGAACGCGATGAAACTGTCGCCAACCTGGACGCATACATACGGGTCGAACGAACCTTCGTATTCGCGCTTCGACGTAATCCTGAGCAAAGCCGAGTTCACCGGAATGCATTCCTCGATGTTTGTCGCCACGGGGCGGACCTTATAGGTCTTCCCGTTATGGACTACATCCATCGGGACATCGGAATCGCCAAACCTGAACAGGAAATTCTTCTCGCGAGAGCTTGCCGCCACGATTGAGCGGGACACCAGATTGATTTTCGTGATGGGGATAT
>Ga0265299_10000160_pt1 | contig 89931 bp, 73 predicted proteins | sample AusTroGonzalo_MG_4_FD_193485 | JGI IMG/M metagenome (GOLD analysis project Ga0265299, IMG submission 193485) | Bovine rumen microbial communities from tropical cattle in Woodstock, Queensland, Australia - Gonzalo_02 | ecosystem: Host-associated > Mammals > Digestive system > Stomach > Rumen ... | reverse complement strand
CCTCGCCAGGCATGGGAATAATGCTTGCGCCAATATCCACCCTTACCATCGACACAAGCGCTGGCCACAAGTACACCATCACAGACACGAGGGACAACGGCTACGGCGGCACACTCGGCTTCGACAGCAACTTCCAGTTCTACGTCGGCATACGCCCCTTCTACAACCAAGCACTCACCATCACCTACGACCCGCATAACAACGAATACGTCTACACCTACGATACCGTGGGTACAACACTGAATGCCGGCAAAGTGCTTGACCTAGGCACCATAGAGTTGGTAAGAGAGGATGTCGCGAATTGAGAATTGAAAATTGAGGCGGCTGCGCCGCAATTTGGCCATGGCCAATTCAATAACCAATAACCTATAACCAATAACCATTAAAAAGATCATGAAAAAGATTTATGCTTGTTTGGTGGTTTTTATTGCTGCCATGACAACATTTGGGTTGACAACGGCTTGTGCCCAGAATAATAATGCCAAGATGCCTGATAGCACGGATAGCTATGAGGTGGATGTGTTCAAGACGAAGAGCGGAAAGACGGTTAGGTTCTATGCCCTGGTTCACGCCAGCATCCGCATAGAATTCGACGGAAAGGAGATAGAGATAGACCCCGTAAGGAAGCTGGGCAATAGGACGATCAACTACGGTGCTATGCCCAAGGCTGATTATATCTTCGTCACTCACGAGCACGGCGACCACTTCGACAAGGAGGCCATCAGGCTTTTGCAGAGCGAAAACACCCAACTGGTTATGAACAAGCGATGCGCTGATATGTATGGTCCCTGTGCTGTATTGGGCAACGACCAGAGTGCTACGTTAGGAGACATCCAGGTGGAGGCGGTCCCTGCCTATAACATTACGGAGGGGCGTACGCAGTTCCACCCGAAGGGGCGCGACAACGGTTATATCCTGACCCTAGACGGATTGCGTATCTACATAGCTGGCGATACGGAGGATATTCCTGAGCTTAAGGACATCAAGGATATTGACATAGCATTTATGCCTTGCAACCAACCATACACAATGACACCCGAGCAACTGGTTAAGGCAGCAAAGATAGTCAAGCCTAAGGTGCTATTCCCATATCATTACGGGCAGACGGATGTCACCGCTATTCCCTCGCAGCTGAAAGACTCCGGCATAGATGTAAGGATTAGGCATTATGAGTAATCTAATCTACCAAAAAAATCTATCAAACAATAGATTTTATATATAATTATGTTAAAGGTTTAAAAAAAAGTTGTAACTTCGCATCGGAAAAATAAACAAGGACTTCAATGAAAGACTGACACACATTGACGCCGACACACACAAATAAGAGTGAAGAGAAGAACTAACAATAGAAATTTAAACCAAAGATTTTTACTTTTATGAAGACAGGAAAATTCTTTCTAGCAACAGCTCTTATGGCTGGACTGGCCCTTACGGCATGCACTAATAACGACGACAATCCCACGCCGGACGTGGGCGAAATACCCGGCTCATATCAGATTACGTCTAAAGAACTGAGCGAGGTTACATCGAACGATTTGGGTTACGTCATCGGCGCTGACGGCAAGGTATACTCATCAGTATGGCAGGCCATGGGCGCACACACAGAGACAGTAGCCGTGCTGACATACATCTCTAAGACTCCCGACGAGGTTGTACACTTTCTGGCCATCGCTTATGACGACCTGAGAAACCACGATAAAGGTTACACTCACACCTGGACAGGCGCCAACGAGACCATAGCCCGTATGACTCCGATTAAAGGCTGCCAATGGCGATTGCCGAGTCTGGAGGACTGGGAACTGATACTCTTCAATAATTATCAGCAACGCGACGGCATCGTGACATGCGACGAGTTCTGGCAGCTTCAGATCAGATCCAACTTCGTGGACCTGGGCTCGAACCGCTATTGGACTGCCAACGCTAACGAAATTATAGAAGGAGCGCGCACGGTAGCCTTCAGATACGAAAATGACCACATGACCGCAGACTTCAACACTCGCTATTGGAGTTATGGCGCGAATTACCTCCTCCGTCCTGTATTGGCTTATAATAAGTAATCAGCCTTTGGCCGAAGTGTAGGCTAGCTTTGCAGATTCAGCAAATAAGCTAACGACCAAAACAACAAAAAAAGCGAGGGTGTGTCTATTTGTCAGACACACCCTCTTCTGTTTCCTTAAGAAAGGGAGGCTACAAAGTCTGTGGGGGAGCTGCCCTGGAACTTTACGAAGTTGCGATAGGCGGTGTGGCGGCTGCGGAATCCGACATCGAAATAGAGGTGCTTGTGGTCCTGCGTAGGATCGAGGCGGAGCTGGGCAGCCATGTAGGCGATGCGCTTCTCGTTCATATAGTCGTTGAACGTCATGCCTGTATGCTCCTTGATACATCGGGCCGTATAGATGCGATTGGTGCCTATGGCGGCGCTGACGGTCTCGACCGTTGTGTTGGGGTTGCGCCATGCCTCCCACTCGTCCATCACCTGACAAATCATAGGCCAGAAGTCGAAGGTGGCCTCGTCTACCCCAGCCCTATTGACCATGGCGGGTGCCGGCTCTGGGTCTGTCTCATCCGACTCATAGGAATCCAATTCGTTCCGAGGGGATGGAAGTACGCGGATGTGGCGCTCGAAATAATAGAAATAGAAGACCACAAAGGTGCCCCACAGGATGTGCAGGAGCATGAAGACGGGCATATTGGTAAAGACGTGACCGATGTATAGAATTGTGATGATCTGCGAAAAGAGCGTGAAACGGCGAACCCAATGGTAGTCGGCACTGGAATGGCGCCAGTTGTAGGGAATGAGGAGCAGCAGCATGGAATAGATGCAGAGGAAGAAGATGCTGACCAGCCTGAACAGGACATCCCACTCCGTGAGATGATTCCACAGGTCGGACCATGAATTGAGGAGCCTGAACTCTACGCCGCAAAGCAATGGAAGCGTCACGACAATAGACGGCAGCCAGAGCATCAACAGCCGCCGACCACGCAGCTGAAGCGGATGCATCACCTCGAGCGGATAACAGAGGAAGAGGGTGATGACGTAGAGCCCGCCTATGGACAGCATAGGATCCAGAAGCGACCAAGTGCGATAAGACCGGTAACCCAGGAAGATGCCCAAGATGATGGTGACAAGACAAACAGAGGAGAGCAGAGCTATGAGGGAGAGGATGGTACGCGAACGGTCATGCGTCTCCTTGCGCTGTTTCCATAGCAGGATACCGCATATGAGGCAGACGGCCAGAGATATGCTGTAACAAATAAGCTCGAGCTCGGAATATAAATATCGTGTGTCCACTTTTTTGGCGAAATTGACGTGCAAATATAAAAAAAATCTGTTAAACAAAGCTAAAAGAACTGGTTTAATTTTAACGAAGAGGGGAAATAGATTCATTTTTTATTCATATCTTTGCGCCGTTAACGAATAATACACTACAATGAAAAGAGAACTGTTATCTATTATCGCCCTGCTGGCAAGCACCTTCTTATGGGCACAGGAGAAACCCTTCACCATACCATCCATCGAGAACTGGAAGGGAGGAAAAGGCGAGTTGCAATGGAACCGGCTACGAAGCATCAGCTATAACAACATATTGTTAGAGGACGAGGCCCAGTACCTGTCGGGCTTCCTGAAGAATATCCCCCTGAGCCGGGAGACGAAAGGCGACCTGGTGCTGCAGCTCTGCAAGGACAAGAAGCTGGGACCGGAGGGCTATCAGCTGGCCATCACACCCAAGGGCATTACCATCAAGGCGCAGACAGAACAGGGCGTGCTGTGGGGCATACAGACACTGCAGCAACTCTGGGTGCAGGGCAAACCCCTGGCGTGCGGCACTATCACGGACACGCCTGCCTATCCTATGCGCGGCATGATGATAGACGTGGGACGCAAGTACATCCCCCTATCCTATCTGTACAGCCTGGTCAACCTGATGTCTTACTATAAGATGAACACCCTGCAGGTGCACCTGAACGATAATGGGTTCCGCGATTACTTCCACGGCAAATGGGACGAGACATATTCGGCCTTCCGCATAGAGAGCGAGCTCTTCCCCGGGCTGACAGCCAAGGACGGCTACTACACGAAGAAGGACTTCCGCAACTTTATCCGCTATGCCAGGCAGATGGGTGTGGAGATTATTCCCGAATTCGATGCGCCGGCACACTCGCTGGCCTTCACACACTACCGTCCCTCGCTGGCCTGCGAGGAATACGGAGCTGACCACCTGGATCTGCGCAACCCAGCCGTCATCCCCTTCCTGGACAGCCTCTACAGCGAATACCTGGGCGGTCCCGACCCCGTCTTCTGCTGCCCACGCATGCACATCGGTACGGACGAGTACAGCAACAAGGATAGTGTGGTGGTGGAACTGTTCCGCTCGCTGGCCGACCATCTGATACGCCACGTGGAGAGCTTCGGCAAGCAGGCTGTGCTGTGGGGCTCGCTGACGCATGCCAAGGGCAAGACACCCGTAAAGGCGGAGAATGTGATGATGCAGATGTGGTATAACGGCTATGCCAACCCCAAGGATATGAAGGCTGCCGGCTACCAGATGGTGAGCATACCGGACCGATTTGTGTATATCGTCCCTGAGGCCGGGTATTATTACAACTACCTGAACTGTAAACACCTCTACGAACGCTGGACGCCGGCTCAGATAGGCGACCAGCTCTTCGAGGAGCGCGACCCGCAGATATCAGGCGGTATGTTTGCCGTATGGAACGATGTCTGTGGCAACGGAATTTCCGTGGGTGACATCCACCACCGCATCTTCCCCGCCATGCAGGTTATTTCGGAGAAAACATGGCGTGCCGTCAACGATACCTTGGGCTACGCAGTATGGGACAAAGAACGTAAAGTATTAGGTGAGGGATATATGTGTAACCAATTAGGTAACACGGAGATAACACTGGACATCCTACCCGCCAAAACCATCATCGACAAGAGCGACGAGGCTCAGATAGGCTATGACTATCAGGTGGACTTTGACATCACATGGGGCCATGAGCCCAAGGGTACCGTACTGACAGAGAACCCCTACTCTACGGTATGGCTTTCGGACCCCATAGGCGGGTGGTTAGGATACTCGCGCGACGACTATCTCTTTACCTTTAACTATAAGGGTGTGGCAGGACACAAGGAGCATATCAGCATCAAGGGTACCAACCGCAGCACAACACTCTATGTAGACGGCAAGCAGGTGCAGGAGTTAGGCATCGACAGGCGCTTTGCCAGCGAGAAGAAGCAGTATAACTATATCCGCACACTGGTCTTCCCGCTGCAGAAAACAGGTTCGTTCAACAGTAAGATAACCAATTTCAAAGCCCAGAAGCTATAAGGAGGGGAAAGGGCCGTTTCACATTTATTAATGATAATGTTATCGCGCATGTGCGAATAATTAGGATTATTGTTGTACCTTTGCCGCGAAAATAAAAAATGAAGATAATGAAAAGGATACTTTTGACTGCTTTGCTTGGCATGCTGATGATGATGCCGACACTGAGTGTTTATGCCGGAGAGAAGGATGCTGCACACATCTCGTACATATTCAAGAATATGAAGCTCTCTAGCGAGGAGAAGGCTAAGGTGAAGCCCATCCTGGAGTCTTACTACAAGGAGGTCTCTGCCGCCAAGGCTCCCAACAAGGCGCTGAAGGACAAGTACGATGCTGCAGAGGATGCAGGCAAACTGACCCCTGCACAGTGCGACGAACTCTTCGAGAGTAAGCAGAAGGCCGAGCGTGCCGAACTGGATATCCGCAAGGCTTACTATCCTAAGTTCAAGGCTGTACTGCCCACCATGAAGGCCTACCAGCTGATGAAACTGGCAAACGATAAAGTGAAGTGATGTTTCGGCCGTTGGTTTTCGGCCGTCGGCCGAAGATTAGAGATTAGAGATTAGATGCACTGACGCGCACTTTGGCTGTTGACGCTACGCGTCGAGCCTGCTCACGTTGATTTCATCGACCTCGAACGCGACTCGGCCATCAGAGTGCAAGCACTCATGGCACTCGCTGCTTACTCGGTTCAGCAATAATCAAGCGAGCTTGTTATTGCCTTCTCTTAATTGCAGCCTTGGCTATTGGCCGTTGGCAAAAACTCAATAACCAATAACCTATAACCATTAATTCTCAATTCTCAATTGGCGCAAAGCGCCCTCAATTTTCAATTTAAAAAAAAATGGCAACTACTGACGATAAAAAAATCATATTCTCGATGGTTGGGGTTAGCAAGACCATCCAACAGAATCAGAAACAAGTACTTAAGAACATATACCTCAGCTTCTTCTACGGAGCAAAGATAGGTATTGTAGGTCTGAACGGTGCAGGTAAGTCTACACTGATGAAGATCATTGCCGGCATTGACCAGCAATACCAGGGCAACGTGGTATGGAGCCCCGGCTACTCGGTGGGTTACCTGGAGCAGGAACCACATCTGGATGACGACAAGACGGTTATAGAGGTCGTTAAGGAGGGTGTGCAACCCATCGTGGATGCACTGAAGGAGTACGAGGAGATCAACCAGAAGTTCGGCCTGCCCGAATACTACGAGGACGAGGACAAGATGAATGCCCTCTTTGCCCGTCAGGGTGAGCTGCAGGACATCATAGACAGCACTGATGCATGGAATCTGGAAAGCAAGCTGGAGCGTGCCATGGATGCTCTCCGCCTGCCACCGGCCGACCAGCCTGTGGCAAACCTGTCTGGCGGTGAGAGACGCCGTGTGGCACTCTGCCGTCTGTTGCTGCAGAAACCTGATGTGCTGTTGCTGGACGAGCCGACCAACCACCTGGATGCTGAGAGCATCGACTGGCTGGAGCAGCACCTGACACAGTACGAGGGAACGGTCATTGCCGTTACGCACGACCGTTACTTCCTGGACGATGTGGCCGGATGGATTCTGGAGCTGGACCGTGGCGAAGGAATACCCTGGGAGGGTAACTACTCTTCCTGGCTGGACCAGAAGACCAAGCGTATGGCTCAGGAGGAGAAGGTGGCCAGCAAGCGCCGCAAGGCATTGGAGCGCGAGTTGGAATGGGTACGTATGGCACCTAAGGCCCGCCAGGCCAAGGGTAAGGCCCGTCTGAACTCTTACGACAAGATGCTGAACGAGGAACAGAAGGAGCGCGAGGAGAAGCTGGAGATCTTCATCCCCAACGGTCCGCGTCTGGGCAACAAGGTTATAGAGGCTCACGGACTGAACAAGGCATACGGCGACAAGGTGCTTATCAAGGATCTGGACTTTGTATTGCCACCCAACGGTATCGTGGGTGTTATCGGCCCTAACGGAGCCGGTAAGACTACCCTATTCCGCATGATCATGGGACTGGAAAAGCCTGACTCGGGAACCTTCGAGGTAGGAGAAACAGTCAAGTTGGCATACGTAGACCAAAGCCACAAGGATATCAAGCCCGAGGAGAGCGTCTTCCAGGTTATCTCGCAGGGCAACGAGCTGATAAGGATGGGCGGAAGAGACATCAATGTACGTGCCTACCTGAGCCGTTTCAACTTCAACGGTGCCGATCAGGAGAAGAAGTGCGGCGTGCTCTCCGGCGGTGAGCGTAACCGTCTGCATCTGGCTATGGCGCTGAAGCAGGAAGGTAATGTGCTCTTGCTGGACGAGCCGACCAACGATATCGACGTGAACACGCTGCGTGCCCTGGAGGAAGGTCTGGAGAACTTTGCCGGCTGTGCCGTAGTGATCAGTCACGACCGTTGGTTCCTGGACCGTATCTGCACTCATATCCTTGCCTACGAAGGTGACGGCAGCGTATACTTCTACGAAGGCAGCTATACCGACTACGAGGCTCACAAACTGAAACGCCTGGGTCTGGAGGAGCCACGCAGAATACGTTACCGAAAACTGATGGAAGATTAAAAAAAAGGGAAAGAAGAAACTAATGAAAATTATTAAAGACCAGGAATTCGGAGGCGAAAGACCTCTGTATACATTACATGATGCCCGGCTCGAGAACGTTACCATTCACGTGGGAGAATCCAGCATCAAGGAATCGGGCAACATAGAGGCCGAGGACTGCACCTTCGAGGGCAAATACGTCTTCTGGGAATGCCGCGGCTTCAGGACAACAAACTGCCTGTATCGCGAAAGTGCCAGAAGCAGCCTGTGGTACAGCGAGAACGGCACTCTGGTGAACTGCCGGGTGGAAGCCCCTAAGATGTTCCGCCGCATGAAGGGCATCCGCATAGAGGGATGCACATTCACCAATGCACTGGAGACACTGTGGGACTGCGACGATGTGGTAATAAAGGATTCGCGCATAGAGAATGCCGACTACCTGGGCATGCATACCAACAATGTCTGCATAGAGAACTACCACCAGGAGGGCAACTACTCCTTCCAGTACAGCAGGAACGTGGAGATAAGGAACGCTCTGCTGAACAGCAAGGATGCCTTCTGGGAATGCGAGAACGTAACACTCATAGACTGTGAGATAAACGGCGAATACCTGGGTTGGTACAGCAAGAACCTGCGCCTGGTACGCTGCCACATCACAGGCGAACAACCCCTCTGCTACTGCGAGAACCTGGTAATGGAGGACTGCACAATGGGCGACGATGCCAATCTGGCCTTTGAGTACAGCACCATCCAGGCACGCATCAAGGGACATGTGCATAGCATCAAGAACCCCACATCGGGAAGCATCGAAGTGGACAGCGTAGGTGAAATCATCATAGACGAAAACCGGAAATCACCTGCAGATTGTAAGATAAAGGTAAAAGGATGACATATACTCAGAAAAAAGACTTACTCCTGGAACAGATCAGGAATAGAACAAAGATGACGGGAAGCGACCAGATGCTACTCGTCATACTGCTGTCTGTTCCGTCTATGCTGGCACAGCTGACGCATATCGTAATGCAATATATCGATGCCAGTATGGTGGGAAGCCTGGGTAAGGAAGCCAGTGCAAGTATCGGTCTGGTAAGCACCACGATATGGCTCTTCGGCAGTCTTTCTTCTGCAGCAAACGTGGGTTTCTATGTTCAGGTAGCCCATCGCATAGGTGCGGGCCAGTTCAGCGAAGCCAGGAATGTGCTCAGACAGAGTTTCCTCTCCTGCATGCTCTTTGCCTTTACGCTCATGGCTATAGGCCTGGCGATAAGCCCCTACCTACCCACTTGGCTGGGAGGAAACGAGGATATCAACGCGGACGCCTCGCTATACTTCATGTGCTATAGCTTCTGCCTGCCCTTCGCCCAGCTGAACGCGCTCTGCGGAGGTATGCTCAGAAGCAGCGGCAATATGCACATCCCCAGCATCCTGAACATAGGCATGTGCTTCCTGGATGTTATATTCAACTGGTTCCTGATATTCCCCTCGCACGAGATATTAGGCATTACCATCCCTGGCGCCGGATTAGGCGTTATGGGTGCGGTGATAGGAACAGGATTGGCCTTTGCCGTTACCTCGATACTGATGTGCTACTTCACCACCATAACCAGCAAGGAGCTGAATCTGCTGCAGGACAAGGGAAGCTTTATCCCTAAGACGGAAACGCTGCGCAAGGCAATGAAGATCTCGCTGCCGATAGCCGTGCAGCACATCATCTTCTGCGGGGCACAGATTACCAGCACACTTATTGTGGCACCGTTAGGCACCGTTGCCATAGCCGCCAACACATTCGGAATAATCGTGGAGGCTCTCTGCTATATGCCCGGATACGGTATTGCCGAGGCTGCAACAACACTGGTAGGACAGAGCCTGGGCGCACAGAGGCGGAAACTGGCCCGCAGCTTCGGTAATATGACCGTGGGAATGGGTGTGGCGATAATGACCTTCCTGGGCATTGTAATGTATATCACGGCTCCATCACTGATGACACTGATGACACCCGACCTGGCTGTTCAGCAACTGACAACACAGGTGCTGCGTATAGAGGCCTTTGCAGAGCCTATGTTTGCGGCCAGCATTGTGGCCTATGGCGTATTTGTGGGAGCAGGCGACACGATGATTCCCTGTGCCATGAACTTGGGAAGTATATGGGTGGTACGCATCACCTTAGCCCTGATACTGGCCGGCACGATGGGCCTGCAGGGCGTATGGATAGCCATGGCTACGGAACTATGCTTCAGAGGTATAATATTCCTGATCCGACTGCGTGGTGACAGCTGGATGAAGAAAATTGCCTAAGACTTGACGGTAAACTTGGCGAAACGCAACAGGAGCTGTTTGGTTCCTACATTCTGGAACCTTACACTTGCCTTGGCATCCAGGCCGCTACCCTCGAGCCTCTCTACTACCCCTTCGCCAAAGCGCTCGTGAACAATAACTGTCCCCACGGAAAGACCATTGACAGAGGTGGGTGCCACAGCAGCAGGCTGTGAAGCGGTGAGAGGCTTTCTGACCTTGATAAAATGAGAAGGCGGTGTCTGCGGCGTTTCTACGGTACGGGGTCTTTGGGGCATGAAGCTGACACGGGAAACGATATCCTTGAACGACGGCATCTCTGCCTTATCCGACTTCAGGAAACGCTTGTCTATATCCTTCAGGAAACGGCTGGGTTCGCAATCGTCTGTTTTACCGTACTTCATCCTGCGTCTGGCATAAGTCAGGATGAGATGTTTCTTGGCACGCGTCATTGCCACATAGAAGAGACGTCTCTCCTCCTCTATCTGGCGAGGACTGTCCATAGACATCTGGCTGGGGAAGAGTTCTTCCTCGAGTCCTACGACAATGACTGCCTCGAACTCCAATCCCTTGGCAGCATGAACGGTCATCAGCGTAACCTTATTGTCGCCCTCGCTGTCATCTTCGTCCATATCGGTAAGCAGGCTTACCTCTGAAAGGTAATGGGTAAGCATATATCCCCCACCCGTTTCTACACGTTCCTGGACAAAGGATGCCATGCCGTCCATCATTTCCTGAAGGTTCTCCTGACGAGAGAGGTCTTCGGGATCCGATCCCTGGAAGATATCATCCTTGATGCCACTCTGTGTGACAATAGCAAGTCCTGCATTATGAGCATCCTGCGTGAGGGCTATATCACGCAAGGAGAGTATCATGTCTGCAAAGGATTTCAACCTCTCCTTGGTGGGATTGTTGACATCAAGGGTATCCGGATGAATCAGTATCTCCCAAGGCGAGACATCCTGGGCAGAAGCAGCCGCCATGACCTTATTGAGCGTGGTGTCTCCGATTTTGCGGTTGGGATAATTGATGATGCGCTTCAGGGCTTCCTCGTCGTATGGATTCACAATCAGACGGAAGTATGCAATAACGTCCTTGATCTCCTTGCGCTGATAGAAGGAGGTTCCGCCATATATCCTATAAGGCAGGTTCTGCTTTCGGAGTGCATCTTCAAGGCTACGGCTCTGTGCATTGGTTCGGTACAGGATAGCCATCTCCTTGTATTGCAGGTCTTCCTTTAGAATCAGCTGCCGGATCTTCCTTACGACAATATTCGCCTCGTCGACATCACTGAATGCCTTGCAGACTTCTATGGCATTGCCGACATCCCCCTTGCTATAGACATCCTTTCGAATCTGCTGGACATTATGCTGGATAAGGCTGTTGGCTGCACTGACAATGGTCTGTGTGGAACGATAGTTCTGCTCTAACTTGAACAACTTAACACCACTGTATAACTTTTGGAAATTGAGGATATTATCAATCTTTGCTCCACGAAAGCTATAAATACTCTGTGCATCGTCTCCTACCACGCAGACACGCTGCTGACTGTTGGTAAGAAGCAGGACTATCTGGTGCTGGGCATAGTTGGTATCCTGGTACTCGTCGACCAGAATATACCTGAATTTCTCTTGATACTTCTGGGCTATATCGGGGTTATTCTTGAACAACATCCAGGTATAGACGAGCATATCGTCGAAGTCCATGGCATTGCTTTTGCGACAGCGCTGCATATACTCTTCGTAGATGGTGCATATCTCTTCCATTTTCTGGGCACGGTCGCGCTCTAACAACCTATGGGAATTCCTATAATCAGCAGGCAGGACGAGTGAATTCTTGGCCATACTGATATGCGCGAGGACAGCACTGGGCTTGTACTTCTTCTCGTCTAACTGCATGTCCCTGACAATGGACTTTATCAGGCTCTTACTGTCTGAGGTATCATAGATGGTGAAATCTGCCGTAAAGCCGATACGGTCTGATTCGTACCTGAGAATCTTGCCGAAGATACTGTGGAAGGTTCCAGCCCAAAGGTAACGTGCCTGCTCTTCGTTGACGAGTTTACCTATACGCTCCTTCATCTCGCGAGCGGCCTTATTGGTAAAGGTCAGCGCCAGGATACTCCAGGGTTCATATCCCTGTTCGAGCAGATAGGCTATCTTGTAGGTAATAACACGCGTCTTGCCACTACCCGCTCCGGCGATAACGAGCGAGGGACAATCACAACAGAGAACAGCCTCTCTTTGGCTTGGATTTAAATCTTCTAACAGCATCAAGGGATTATATTAAATATGTACAGGACACAACGTGTAACAAACGACAACAGCATTACGACGACCAAGACTGGAGCAAACCTACGGATACCATAGGTCAGCAGATCGGAGAAATCCTCAACGGTCCTTACACGACGTGTCTGTATAGCATACAAAATGGAAAGGAAAATGACACACCAGATGAATACGGTGGGCAGTCCCTGAATGAAAGGACTGTTCTTTAACTGCCCAGTTATACTAAGAAGCGGGCTATGGGGATGTAATGCACTGAGCAGGATAATTGCGAGTAATAAGACTAATACAATCAGGACAAGATAGAGTGCATTGGCATCTTCCTTTTTCTTCCTGTCGAGGATACCGCATCGGATGATACTGCCCATACCTATCATGGCACACAGGCACAGTGTGGTCCATCTGTTGGCACAGGCAATGGGGATATTATAGAATATCCACCTCCACCCTTCTTCGCTAAGGAGCGATTTGCAGTCGAATCCCAGTGCCGACAATATCCAGGAGAATATCGGCAACATGACGGCTACGACAAGGAGCAGCAGTATCAGGTATGACAGGAACTTATTCTTATTCATCGTCGGCAACCAGGTGCTCGGGGTCTATAATATGTAACTGTATAGCTCTGACAGCAAGGTGTACGGCATTGACACCTGTACGCTCGCTGGGAGCAAAAAGACGGTTGATGAGGTCGGCCTGACGCTTCTCGAGGCTCTTTGTTCCGAAAGGCATCTGGCGAAGGTTGGCTATCATATCCTTGGTATAACCAAGGGCAAGATGGCGCAGGAAGCGCTCGTCGTACTCGTCTATATCGTAATCGATCATCGCATCGGATGTGGCGGATTCGCCATTCACGATTCTCTTGAACCTGTCTATCACTTTCTCCAGGAACGGCTCGTTGAAGACAAGCTTCCTGCCGTGCATAACCAGTTGGACATCATCGCGCTCGAGCAGGTTTCCTGTCTTCAGGATAATGCCGTCGGCACCGGCATTCAGAACCTCGACCCAGAGTTTCTCGTTCAGGACTTCGCCTGTGAAGACAAGCACCTTAACCTGGGAATAGCGGGCTTTAAGCTGGCGACAGATATCCACACCGACGGTGGTGCTGCCTCCCAAACCCAGATCCAACAGCACCAGGTCGGGGGTTTCGCCACGCATCAGTTTCCAGAACTCGCTCTCGTTCTGGGCAGTACCTATTATTTCGGCTTCGGGAATGTCATGACGGAAAATCTCTTCTGTTCCCTTAAGCTCTAACTTTACATCTTCAACGATGATTACTTTGAATTTGTCCATATCTCGTGTATTAGTTTTATTTGCTTAACAATGAAAAATGTATGGTAAAACCATCTTCTGTCTGTGAGGCTATCAGTCGCAGGCCCGGATAGCCATACCGGGCATCATGTTCGCGAATGATCTGTCTGACGATATAATAAGAGAAGTTTTCTTTCGAGGGCGAGAACAGGTTGTCCAGTTCTTCCTGCTCCTTCTGTATACCACCGAAAGTGAACAGTATATTCATGATATTATCATCCGGCAGGAATGACACTTTCAGGCGCTGGACAGCATCTTTGTTGGCCATGAATAAGTTATCTACAAGTATCTTCAACAGGTTCTTGTCGCAGCAGACGCTCTTGTCGGCCAACGAGGCATCGAACATGACTTCCTTATGCTCCTTAGCATTTATCGCGTCTATCTTCTTCCTGGCATAGGCGGCAATCTCATCGCAACTTACCGGCTGACTGCGGAAATTGGATTGCAAGAGCTGACGGTTAGCCTGTTCGTATAGGAGGAGATATAGCTCCTTGTAGTACTGAACCAGGTTATTCAGTTCCTCGATAGCCATCGTATTATCTGTGTGTTCCTGCAAATCCTGAGCCATCTGGTCAATACGTGCAGGGTAATACATGGTCTCGTGTTTGATGGTACTGAGCGAATTGTCGAGTACCTGATTCATGACATACAAGCGGTCCTCCTCGAAACTGGTCTTGTAATTCTGTTCCGTCAGCCGGGTAATATCAGTTTCCAGCGTGTTTATCTTATTCAGATGATCAAGAATATCGGCATAGAAGTCCTGAATGACCTGGGTCAGATAATTATCATCATGGTTAACAGCTAAGAGTTTATCGCGCTCTGCTGCAATTTCCCGGACAAATTCTGTATTGAACCTGACAACCTCTGATTCCCTGGATTCAGACAGATTATCCAACTCTCTCACGTGAGAAGTAATTTTCTCTAACGTGGCAGAAAAATTCCGGCACAGGGAAACAATGCGCTTCTTGTTGCGGATCCTGTCTTTGAGGAATACATTATATATCAGACATAATATGACAAAACAAGATATGGCAAGGAGGACCAGAAGGACGGAGCTGTCATATTTAGCATCCTCCATCTGGCGGCAATACGAGGCAAGGGATGTATCCTGGGAATACAACCAATGCAGACGTACACATTCGCCATTATAGAATCTGTAATCGTCCCACCTGTTTAATGCCTGGGAGGCGATAGCCATTTCGTTCCTGAACTGAACCATAGAAATGGTATCATGCATAATCTCGGGCATTCTGAGGGCACTGTCGGCATAGCGCAAGGCATCTTCATAACGTCCCTCGATATTCGCTGAATAAGTAGAGTCGAAAAGCGACAAGTATCTACCCGATTCGGCAAAGGTGCCAACAGTGAGAACAAAAGAGAGTATCAGGCACAGCACTCGAGGCAGACGGAACCAGAAACGGCTCCCCTTGCCCAGGGTACTCTCTACGCCGAAGTCGCAGACAGCAAACTTGGAGGATGTCTTTTTGTATTTGTTTATAATACCCTTGCAATTCATGATTCCAAACCCAAACCCCTTATTGTCGTTGGAGATGCCAAGGTGAGTGGAATCATATACATTGCTGTTGTTTAACGTTGTGACATCCTCTTCACTTAAACCGATTCCTGTATCCTGGATGCCAACCTCGACATACTCGTCAGTAGCATCAAGGGTAATTTCTATCTTACCACCAGCATCGGTGAACTTGCGGGCATTATCCGTCAATGTATTAACCATGAAGAGGGTCAGCGCTTCATCTGCCTTGACCTTCAGATCGGTAGCAGGAACAATCAGGGTTATGTCTTTCTTCTCGAATGTATACTTATTAAGCCTGAGGATACTCAGGATGTTGTCGAGCGGGAAAGTTGAGATATGCAGATTCAGGAGTCCTTTCTGCATCTTGATCCATTCTGTCAGAACATCATTGATACGCGTAATCTCTGCAATCAGCTCGCGTATATATGTCAGTCGGGTGATACTGCTCCTACCCTCAGACTTCATTCTATGCGTCTCGGCAAGGATCCTGTTCAGGTAAGGAACAATGGCATAAACCAACGAGACCTTGGCACGTCGGATGATATTTCCGTTTACATACTCTTCGATATGAAGCGTACTGATATTGCGCTGATCTGTCAGGGCTTCGATGTTATCCTTCTGCGCTTCGGTATAGCGTTCGATGGCTTTCCTGGCATCAATGAACTTGTCGGACTCCCTGATACTTAACAACGCTGCATATTGCGAGGTAATGTGACTCTTTATCCTGTGGATATACAGAACTATCAGCACTGTGATCAGCAACATCAGCAGTATGAATACTCCAATACCTATATGAACATCCCGGACCTCCTTCGATAGATTCTCCTTACGGATATCCAGTTCTTTGTTCTGGCGTGAGTAATCCAGCAAATCGAGGTATATATTCCTATGATAATCCGAGAGTTCCTTGTTACCTATGGAACTGTATGAAAGGCTCAGTCGTTCGTGAATGCCTGCCATCCATGCAATGATGCTCTTACTGGAACGTTTCTTCTGGCTGTGCACCAAGGACAATGCTGTGATGTAGTTCTGATGGGCCTTCAGATAACTGCCCTCGGAGAAATAGATATCGCCAATGGTACGGTACAGACATGCCGTCTGGAACAAATCCTTGTACTCGACAAACAGACGCAGCGACTTGGATGCCAATGCCAAAGGCAGGGCCCTCTGTATCTCGACAGAATCTGTTATGCTTTCATCTAAGACCTGATCCTTGATATAGTTATATGCATCCTTTCTGTATTGCTTAATGACATTGACGCTAAATGTGTCTATGAGCATCTCTGCAAAAGACTGCAGGGAGTTAGCCTCGAAATAGGTAATCCCCTTAGCCTTGGAAAGAGTGTATGCACGTAAGAGGTGATCTAATTCCTGAAGTTGGACATCCGACTTGTTACCCTTGATCAGTCCACCACTACCAAACATGTAATGGTAATAAAGAAACTGGGTAGTGTCATTATCTAACCTTATCTGGTCAGAGATGGAATTAATCTCGTCGTGAGCCAGAGAATCCTGACCAAGATAATAATAATAGGTAGAAGAAACTATGTGTAACTCTGTATTGGCGTAATAGATCCTACGCAACTGGCGTTCTGAAAGATCATTGATACGCTCGTTGATTCTTGCCAGCCTGTTCTGAGCACTGTTCCTGCATTTGAAGAATTCATATCCATTCCCTATACGCTGCATCACCTTCATCATCATAACATCAGAACAGAGAAGTTCTATCTGATTGCGCGAATGCTTCAGGACTTTCCTTAGCAGACGAATGGAATGGTCATACTTCATCTGCTGATAATAGACATAGGCCAGATTGTTGAGGGCCTCACTCCTGCCGTCCTCGTAGTTTTCCGAGAGGGAGTAGGCTTTCTTTGCAGCGATGTAGGAGGAATCTATATTGGAATATCTTGTCTCGTATGATATAGCATTGTAATAATCCGCAGACGCATGTTCCTTGGATTCAGTTCTTCTACATCCAGTGAGTAGAAGGGCTATAATTATGAGAGACAATAGACTTTTCAAACTACAAACCTTACATTTTTAATGAGTAAATGCATAGAAAGCACCATAGAGAAGTGTATATACCAGCGTTAGCAAGAAAGCAAGAGAAACAATCGTAAGGTCTCTCCTCAGATAACCTGTTGGGGTAAACAGGGCAGAACTGTTAATTCTATGATAAGTGAATCGTCTAATAGATACCTTATAAATATATGAGAACAGGAGACCAATCAGAGTGCCTGAAACAGCCCCGGCAAGAATATCTCCAGGATAGTGAAGACCCAGATAAATCCTGCTATAAGAGGAGATCAGCGCCCAAGAGAAAAGTATAATCGAAGTCTTTCTGTTTCTGAATATAAGGGAAAAATAAGTGGCAATGGCAAAGGTATTAGTGGCATGCCCCGAGACGAAGCTATATAATCCGCTTCTGTGACCATTAACCAAATCGACAAGATCTGCCATAGATGGATCATGCGATGGCCTTAACCTATGAAAGAGGGGCTTACACAATCCACTGGAAAACTGATCGGTAGCTACAACCAACAAAACAGTCAGGCCCAACAATATGAGACAACGACGGGTATTATTATTCTTGATAACAGCATACAGCATACACAAGAACAGAGGAATCCAAGTTATAGTCTCGGTGATTGACAGGAAAATCCCGTCAAGGAAATCAGAATTACTTCCGTTTAAGAAAAGAAATACAGATCTGTCAAATGAAATTAGTTGGTCAATGAAGCTCATAATCTCTTTATATTAGTTCAAGGGTTTTCTTGGGTATCCATCCCACCTTTCCATCGGCAATCTGAATCTCTAGCCAATCCTTCATGCTGGAATCTTTAATCTGAACGAAAGTCCCTTCGTGAATAACAAAGAGATCACTGCCGCTGTCCGTAGGAGTACTCTTAACAGTAACGGCAGGGGACATAATGATACCGTTCACATGATTGGATGCCATCGACCGCTGTTGATAAGCACAGATATTTCCCAGCACACACAACACAAAGCATAAGGCAAACATAAAGAGTCCGACCTTACGGAAAGTGAGGACATTGGAGAAGAAGAACAGCGAAATAAACACAAATGATAATATGAAGAGGGAGATACACGTTACGCTCCAGCTCTCAAGGCTCATGATATTCACGAGCTTCTTGAATATGGAAACGATGATCATCTCGTGTTTAGGCGTAATCTTATCGATGGTTTTATTGCGTACCAATGCCAGGTTAAACTGGACATCCTCATCACTGGGATTAAGACGGGAGGCACGTTCTAACCAGAGTACACTCTTCGCAATATTATCGACTCTATAATAAGAGCATCCCAAATTATAGTATACCTTATAGTTCGTAGTATTCTTAGCAAGCTTCTCGTATAACTTGATTGCCTTTTCGTACTGTTCGTGAGAATATGCAGAATCAGCTTGCATTTTCAATATATCAGCATCTTCGGCAAAGATATTGAGTGTAAATGATAATACACAGGATAATAGTATGATAAAACGCTTCATATTCCGTTCCTATTTATTCTTCTTAATAGCCGTATCCAATCCATTAATAACCTCTGATGCTGATGTGAATATCTTCTCCATTGTTGCATCAGGATCACCTGGAGCATAACGGGCAAACTCGCATTCACTGATGATATTCATATAAGAATCCACCAAAGCCTGATCTACTCCATGAGACTGTAATGACGCACTTACATTGTCTTTGTTAAGTTCTGAATTCTGAATATTCAACTTATCTCCGGCATAACCAAGAAGAGCCTTCATCACTTCGTCGTAGAATGCCTCGCTCTGGTGCTGCTTCATAAGTTTAGAGGCTGTCTTCAAACGCTTCGAGGCAGCCTTGCTTGCCTTCTGGACACGCATACCTGATATATCCCTACTCTTCTTGATCTGCCTGTTGAACAGTAGCAGCAAAAAGACAAATATAACAGATGAAACGATGTAATACATCCAATAAGACATACTACCGAAGAATCGGCCTGACTCCAAGTTTTCAATCTTACCCAACTTAATGAATCGAATGTCATTGTTGAGGACCTTAAGATCTTCCTGTTCGTGATAGTTCGACGATCCTGTTGTCTTTGACTTGGCAACAGCTATAGCGAAAGAATCAGTCTTAAGTGTCTTATATGCTTGTTCATCAGGATCAAAATAACAGAATTCAATAGGTGCAATATTGAACTTACCACCATGGCGGGGAACAACTACATAGTCATAAACGACATTACCCTTAGCGCCAGATGCCGTGTTCGTAGTCTTGTCTGAAACCTTAGGATCGTAAATCTCGAAATCCTGAGGGAAGTTGACCTTGGGCGCCTTCATCAACTTCATATTGCCCTGACCACTAACAGTCAGAAGAAGTGTTGCAGCATCATTAGCATTTACCTGATCGGGAGTTAACTGTCCTGAAATAGTATACTTACCGACAGCACCGGCAAAATTGGCGGGTTTGGGCGTAGGCAATGGCAAGACATCTATATCAATGGCGGGGGCAACGATACTCTTCTTAACTATCTGGGAAAGTGAACCTCCGCCAAAGAATACATCAAAGGGGTCCATGCTGGTATTCTGAATCTCGACCTGAGAATCGAAAGTGATACTTGGCACCTTAAGCTTGCCCGTTTTCTGTGGGAAGAGTACATACTGACGCCAAACAGCCGTTCCGTAGTTCCTACCGTTTACGCGTTCGTACTTCAATGACATTTGGGCCTTGGAATCAACCTCCTGGACATGGAAACCATCAAGTTGAGGCATTTCGCCTGCAATCTGCTGAATATTTACCAGTGTATACAGTTTATATGTCAGGAGAACAGCTTCCTGCTCGTATATTTTCTTCTTGCTGGCAGTTACAGTCATATATAGCTCGTTGCCGGATATGTCGGTAGAACCACCACGACTTCTTTGGCCGGATGTGTTATTATTCTGCTGCCTGCTGTTTTGTGACTGTTGGCTGTTACCCTGAGAATTTCCGCTAGAGGGTAATACCTCGATTACAGATGAACCGCTCTTATATGCTTTACCTCCAACTTTGATTGTGGCAGCCGGAATAGTAAATTTTCCTTCCTCCTTAGCTACAAGAACATATGTAAAGGTTAAGGAACTGCTTTGAGTGGTTTTGCCGTTAATCATGGAAAAACTGCTAGAGCTGCTCGTACTGGGACCGTATATAACATTAAAACCAGAAAAATCGCCTACTTGTATATCTTCAACATCTTGTGTGTTTGCTACATAGCTAACCCTGATCCTACGGCCAACCTCTGTCTGCGATGGTGCCTGAAGCTTCAGGGTTACCTGTGCGGCAACAAATTCTATGAAAATGAATAATAACGTTAATATGGAGTATAGTCTTTTCATATTCATGTTTACTTTACCATTGTTTCTGCAAATGTTTTCTTTGTGGTTGCTGTAATGCACGCTGCATCTTTTCCTGCGTTGCCTTTTCATCCTGCATTGCAGCCTTTAACATCTGCTCAGCATTTTCCTTACTCATATCAGGTTTCGGTTCTTCCTGCTGCTTTTGATTATTTTCCTTATTTTGCTTCTCTTTCTGTTCTTTATTCTGCTCTTTCTTATCATCTTGGCTATTCTGATCCTGCTGTTGGTTCTGATCATTCTGAGGAGAAGGATATTTCTTGGCCAAATACAAGCAAAGGGCATAGTTGTACCGGGTTTCGTCGCATGCAGGATTGTTACGCAACGAATTCTGATAACAACCTAAGGCAAGATCATATCGCCTTACAGATTGTAGCAAGACTCCCATATTATGATAGATCTTGGAAAGGCGCAATTTATTCCTTTCGAACTTTGTCGCCGTCTCATACTCTTTGATTGCCTCTTTAAGCTTGTTCTGGCACATGAGAACATTAGCAAGATTGTAATGAGCCGTGGCGTTGGTATTATCGGCCTCTATAGCTTTCTGATATTCCACCTGCGCCTTGGCATACAGAGTATCTCGCATCAAGCGGTTTCCCCTTCTTATATGGTCTCTGTCATTTTGTGCAAAAGCACAAATGCCGACTAAGAAGAAAAATAATAAACTACTGACTCTATTTGACATATTCTTTGTTTCTGAGAAGATTCGAAAATAATTTGCGATGGCTGGAACGTTCCAAGAAAAGAACATCCAAGAACAAAAACAATATACCTAGTATAATAAAACCTTGGAATTGTTCATCGTATTCACTATAGATTTGACTCTCAATCTTTGATTTTGCCAGTTTCTCGACTTGCTCTGACAATTTCTTCTGGGCAGATGTACTGTTATCAACGAATATATACGAGCCGTTTCCAGCCTTTGCTATCTCGCGGCACATCTCTTCGTTAAGTTTAGAAACAACGGTATTACCCTCCTCGTCAATAATATATTGATTCGTTCCGGGAATGGGTATGGGTGCACCTAAAGGATCTCCAATGCCAAGAATATATACTCTTATTCCAGCTTTTACAGCCTCCTGAGCAGCTTCTATTGCACCGCCTTCATTATCCTCGCCATCCGTGATAAGGAAAATGGCCTTTGCTGCATCTTCCTGCTGAGTGAAACTTTTACATCCCAGACGTATGGCTTCGGCAATATCCGTACCTTGCACAGAAATCATAGATGGAGAAATAGTTTCCAAGAACATCTTAGCGCTTACATAGTCACTTGTGATGGGGATTTGGGTAAATGCCTGACCAGCAAAGACAATCAGTCCTACCTTATCGTCCTTCATTCCATCCACCATATTGCTCATCATCATCTTAGCCTTCTCCAATCTGTTTGGTTTTACATCTTCGGCATACATAGAGTTGCTGACATCCATAGCAATTATGGCTTCTATACCCATACGCTCGCGTTTCTCAATCTTCGTTCCGAACTGAGGACGGGCAAATGCTATGATGAACATGGAGAGTGAAAGCATACATAACCAAAACTTCAATTCAGGCTTCCAGGCGGACACGTCAATCAACAAGTCTTTAATAAGACTCTTGTCTCCAAATTTCTTTATCTTATTTCTTCTTCTATAGACAGAATAGTAATGTACTAGTATCAGAAAAACTAATACAAGGAGGATATATAAATAATTAGGATGCTCAAATCTTAGCATAGTCAACGACAATTTATGGTATTCTTTGCAGATAGGTATTTCTTAACAACAACTCAAGTATTAAAGACAGAATGGAGATAAGAATGAATATACCAAAAGCCTCATATCTTTTAGAATACTTCTTAACATTCATCTTCGTTTTCTCTAATTTATCTATCTCTTTGTATACCTCAAAAAGTTTCTGGGTATTTGTTGCCCTGTAAAACTCACCGTCAGTTTTCGTGGCAATACTTGCAAGCGTCTTGGTATCAATCTCAACTGGTACATTTATATATTCTATTCGACCAGCCACAGGCATTGGATATCTGGCTGTACCGTTTGTTCCAACACCAATAGTGTAAACACGGATGCCGAAACTCTTTGCTATTTCTGCGGCAGTGTTCGGACTGATTTGTCCCCTATTGTTTGTACCATCAGTCAATAAGATTATAACCTTGCTTTTAGCTTTACTGTCCTTTAGGCGGGTAATGGCGTTAGCCAAGCCCATTCCTATTGCAGTACCATCATCAATCATTCCATTCTGAGCCATATCGACCCTCATGCCATTCAGAAGATTCAACAATACTCCATGGTCAACAGTCATGGGACATTGTGTGAAAGCCTCACCGGCAAATAATGTCAAACCAATATTGTCATTGGGTCTGCCGGTAATAAACTGGATTGCTACATCCTTTGCAGCCTGAATACGGTTAGGCTTAAGATCCTCAGCCAACATACTGGTGCTGACATCCATACAAAGCATAATGTCAATACCCTCCGTATGTTTTGTGCTCCAGTTATTGGTAGATTGTGGCCTTGCCAACGCGATAACGGCAAAGACAAAACAAGACAGCCTTAACAAAAAAGGTACATGAACCAAATAGTTACGTAATGTCTTGGGAGCATGATACAATCCGTTTAAACTACTGACCCTAATAGAAGGAGTAGATTTGAGATGTTGAAACAGATACCAGATAGTATAAGGTATCAGTAACAACAATAGAAGAAAATATGCAGGAGATGCAAATGTCATAATCCAATAATTCTATAACAATATGTCAACTGAACGCCATATCAGCCAGCAGGTTATACATAGTGACACAATAATCAAAATACCCATAATAATCCTCATGGCAAGAACCTGATTCATTCTCTTCTTGTCAGTCTCCTTTATAATCTCAGGCTCAGGTTTTGCATTGGGGTCAACCTCTTGCTTCGTCTGGTTGATATATTCAAGGGCAGCAACCAGGTTGGCATCATTTTCATTTATAAGCGTATTATATTTGGCAAACTTAACCAAATCGGCTGTCGTAAATATCTCACGTAGCTCGGACAAAGCCTCCTCATTATTATCATGAATCAGACGTTCAATAATCTCAGCAGACGTCATCTCCATTGCATTGAATCCGTAGCGATTCTTAATATATGTACGCAATGCATCTGTAAGCAAGGTATAATACTCTTTGCTATCCTCATCTGCCCACTTCCTGTCTGCTTTAATACGCTCAATCTCATTGATAGCAACCTTATGTGGAGGAAGAACCTTCTTCCTGCGAATTATCCTAACTATAGGCTTCCCGTTTACTATATGATAGAACAGCACCACACAAACAATAAGCAGAATTACGACTGCGAAAGAGCCTGCTACAATCATTTTCCAGTCGCTCCATGCAAAAGGAACATCCATAATAGGATATGGAGGGAAGAATTTATCGATGTGTAAGGTATCAACGTCAACAGTATAAACCTTTAATGCTAAACTCTTGGATTTATATTTCTTACCATCAACTGTAACTTCAAAAGGAGGCAAATAATACAATGATGAATCCCAAGCAGTTATTGTATAGCGTTGAATAATCTCCATTCGTTTCCCTTCATCAAATACATTTGTGTCAGGGCGGTGAATATCTACTACTTCAACATTTGGAATAAGCTGATCACCTTTCTTAAGTGCAGGCAACTGCAACTTCTGACTAGCACCAAGGGTTACATCAAGCGTCAGGTTGGTCTGTTCACCGATAAAAAGTTGCAAACTGTCTACCTTTATATCGACAAGAACCTGTGCTTCCACATGAATCACAGACAGCATCAAAAGCAGGCAGAGTAGAAGTCTATATATACGCATAATAATTATCTTTCATAATTTCACCCTCTTTGCGCAAAGAGCGACATGAGAGAACTTACATAATCCTGATCGGTACGTATACTCACAGAATCCACATTACTTCTGTTAAAGGTATCTTTCAGTCTCACATTCATATTAGTCCACCATCTGTACTGAGCCTCACGAACCTTCTTGCTACTGGTGTCAATCACCATATCAACTCCGGTTTCCGCATCGCGCATCTTAATCAATCCGATATTGGGCAATTCGGCTACTCTCTTATCATAGACCTGAATAGCAACAACATCATGTTTTCTATTGGCAATGGAAAGTGTCTGGCAGAAATCTTTTTTGTCGATGAAATCACTAATCACGAATGCAGTACAACGTCTTTTTATTGCCTGAGTCATATACTGTAGGGCAAAACCGATATCAGTCCTATTACTCTCGGGCTTCAAATCAAGCAGTTCGCGAATGATATACAGAATATGCTTTCTTCCCTTCTGAGGCGGGATAAATTTCTCTATTTTATCTGTAAAGAAAATCACGCCAATCTTATCATTATTCTGAATTGCAGAAAATGCTAATGTCGCAGCAATTTCCGTTACCATTTCGCGTTTGGTCTGATTCTGTGTTCCAAAGTCAAGGCTACCGCTGACATCAATTAGCAACATAACCGTAAGTTCACGTTCCTCTTCAAAAACCTTCACATAGGGTTTATTGAACCGGGCCGTCACGTTCCATTCGATATCTCTTATATCGTCACCATATTGGTATTCACGTACTTCACTGAAGGCCATACCACGTCCTTTGAAGGCAGAGTGATACTCGCCAGCAAAGATATTATTGCTCAAGCCCTTAGTCTTGATCTCTATCTGTCTAACCTTCTTTAAGATATCAGATGTATCCACTGACAATAAAATTAGGGCACTTCAACCTTGTTGATAATCTTGCTGATAATCTCCTCACTTGTTACATTGTTAGCTTCAGCCTCGTATGTCAAGCCAATTCGATGACGAAGCACATCGTATGCAACAGCCCTGACATCTTCAGGAATTACATATCCACGATGCTTAATGAAAGCATTTGCACGTGATGCAAGAGCCAAATTGATGCTGGCACGTGGCGAAGCACCAAACTCGATATAATCTTTAATATCCTTCAGACCATACTTCTCTGGATAACGGGTTGCAAATACGATATCGGCAATATACTGCTCGATCTTTTCGTCAATATAAACCTGACGAACGACCTCGCGAGCTTTGGTAATGTCTTCCGTAGAAACAACAGGACGAACTGTATCATCAGAGCCAGTTATCTGCTGACGGATTATCAACTTTTCCTCTTCCAACTTGGGATAGTCAATAATCACTTTCAACATAAAACGGTCTACCTGAGCTTCTGGTAATGGATAAGTACCCTCCTGCTCTATGGGATTCTGGGTTGCAAGAACTAAGAACGGCTTGGGAAGATCAAATGTTGTCTTTCCAATGGTAACCTGACGCTCCTGCATTGCTTCCAACAAAGCACTTTGTACCTTAGCAGGAGCACGATTGATTTCATCAGCCAAAACGAAATTGGCAAATACAGGCCCCTGCTCGACCATAAACTTCTCATCCTTCTGACTGTATATCATGGTTCCTATTACATCAGCAGGGAGAAGGTCTGGGGTAAACTGAATTCTACTGAACTTGGCATCCACCAACTGGGACAAAGTCTTAATAGCCTTTGTTTTTGCCAAACCGGGGACACCTTCCAATAACACGTGACCGTCACTGAGCAATCCTATGAGAAGAGACTCTATTAGATGCTTCTGTCCAACAATCACTTGGTTCATTCCTGTAACCAAATTGGTCACAAAACCACTTTGTTTCTCAATTCGCTCGTTAAGTTCGCGAATATCTATTGATTCTGCCATTTTTTGAGTATTGTATTTTTATCTTATTTGCGCACAAAATTACTGCATTTTAAAGATATATACAATACTCAAAATACAAAAAGAGTTATTCTTTTGTTTAATTCTGTTAAATGATATTTAATAGGCTTAAACACTGTTATTTTACCCTCAATTTAGGTAATTTCACTTCAGTCCCAACAGGCAGATTGTTGGGGTCAGTGAATTTGTTGTATGAGATTACATATCTCAAAGCATCATCAGTTCCATATTCCTGTCTGACAATCTTCAAAAGATAATCTCCCCACTGAATCGTCCGTACACCCTTTTGCCCTACAATCTCGTATACTACAGGAGATTTTTTTTCTGCAACAACAGGCTTAGCGGGTACCTGAGTAACTTGCGGAGTTTGTGGCTTGGGCAACTCCTTCTTAATCGTACTTTCCTGCTTTATAACTGATCTGATCGAATCTTCCAAACCTTTAATATATGCAGAATCCGGCTCGATCATTTTCTCTACATATACAGTATCAATTTCCACCTGAGGATACTGTATTGGCTTGTCAAATATATTCCCAAAATTCAACCAGTTATTACTACCTATAAAATAGCCTGTTAAAAATACAATCCATAGTAGAGCAAAGAGCAAGGCTGTCATTGAAGGACCAACATACCACCAACTATGCTTTTTATGTTCAACTGCAGTCGTCTGTCTTGCAACTTCACTTTGTACCTTTGATTCTTCCTGCATAAAGGAAGCATCTCCACAAACAGGTTCGTCCTTTATAATCACAGGTATTTGCTCTTCTTTTTTTACATCAGTAATTCCATCTGCAAAAGCATCCACTTTAGATTCCTCTTCTTGATGAATAGTTGGAACTGTCGGAGGAATAGGAGCAACAGAATCTTCGGGCAGTTCTGACGGTACAGGTACAACACCATCTACCTTCTCCATATCATCCAATGAGGTTCCTTCGTTTATGACAACAGTTTGGAATAATGCAAAAGGCCTATTCACCTGATCTTTCAATTCTGAATCAGGTGTAAAAGATATCTTGGAATGGCCGGGAATAATAATTCTTTCACCAGTGTTGACATTTACACTCTCACGGTCTTGTACGTCAATCATCTTAAAGGTACCAAAACCCTTTATCTTTACAATCTTATCTTGTAGAATGCCTTCACTAATAGTCTCAAAGAAAGCTCTTACAAAAGTTTCAGCATCTTTACGCTGAATACCATTTTTAGCGGCTAATGATTGCGCCAGATCTTGAAGTAATACTTTTCCTTCCATAATGCAACTTATTTTCCATTAACCTTATCTTTAAGCCCTGTATTAGGTTTAAAACTTACAACCATCTTTGGGGGAACAAGCATACGTTGCTTCGTAGCCGGATTAACCAGAACACGCTCTAGTTTCTTTTTTACTTCAAACGTACCAAAGCCGGTAATACCCACAGTATTTTCTTCGGTCAATTCGTTTGTAATGACACTAACGATATCCATTGCCATCTGGCTTGCCTCTTTAGAACTATATCCAGTCTTGGCACTTAATACTGATATAAAATCCTTATTGTTCATACACAACCTGATATTACTTATACAACATGAGCGTATAGATCAAATTCTTCAGCGCTATCTATCATAACATTATAAAACTCTCCTATCTGCAAAGACATGCCATCCGTCTTACGAATCAATACTTCCGGATCAACTTCAGGAGAATCAAACTCTGTTCTGCCAACATAATAATCAGCTTCCAAACGGTCTACAATTATCTTAAACTGTTTACCTATTTTACAATCTTGCAGATCTTGGCTTATGTTTTGTTGTACACGCATCAACTTATTAAGCCTAGACTGCTTAACATCCTCTGGCACATCATCCTTGTAATGTTTTGCAGCATAGGTTCCGTCTTCCTCGCTATAGGAAAAAGCTCCCATTCTTTCGAATTTTGCCCACTTAACAAAATCAATTAATTCTGCGAAATTCTGTTCAGTTTCTCCAGGATAACCAACCATCAGCGTAGTACGAATATGAATACCGGGTACTTCCTTACGAATGGTTTCCAACAAAGAATAGGTTTGTTCCTTTGTGATATTCCTATGCATGTTAGAAAGGACACTATCAGAACAGTGTTGCAAAGCAATATCAAGGTACTTACATACATTATCGTATTTAGCCATAACCTTGAGCAGATCCATAGGAAAATTAGTTGGATATGCATAATGCAAACGTATCCATTCTACGCCAGGAATAATAGCAATCCGTTCGATCAATTCTGCTATCTTACGTTCCTTATAAATATCCAAACCATAATACGTAAGTTCCTGAGCAATTACTTGAAACTCCTTAACACCCTGAGCAACAAGCTCTTCAACCTCCGACAAGATATCCTCTATAGGTCTACTCTTATGAGCACCAGTTATAATAGGTATGGCACAATAGGAACATGTCCTGTTACAGCCTTCACTGATTTTCAAATATGCATAATGACTGGGCGTGGTAATACGTCTTGAGTTGCATGCATCCTTGTGATACGTCTTGCCTAAGTCTACAATAATCTTTTCCCAGTCAAACTTACCATAAAAATGATCAACCTCAGGAAGTTCCCCCTGTAATTCTTTTAGATATCTTTCAGAAAGACAACCCATCACGATAAGGTTCTTGAGATTTCCCTTTTTTTTTCTTTGGGCCATCTCCAGAATCATATTTATACTCTCCTCTTTCGCATCACCAATGAATCCACAAGTATTTATGATAGCAATCTCACCCTTTGGATTATCCGTATCATGAGTGACACGAAAACCATTCAATTCGAGTTGTCTGATTAGTTTTTCACTATCCACCAGATTCTTACTACAGCCAAGTGTAATGATATCAACAGTCTTACGACAATCCATAATTCAAAATTCGCTAATAATACTAGGCTATCTCAGGACTTACTTGACAATTTATTTCCACACCTCTCAGGGATTAAAAGATTTAATTTTTGAACAAAGAATCCACGAACTCTCTGCGATTAAACCCTTGTAAATCCTCCATTCCTTCGCCTAAACCAATGTAACGAACAGGAATTTTAAACTGATCACTTATACCAATCACTACTCCACCCTTTGCAGAACCATCCAGTTTTGTTATAGCCATACTTGTTACATCTGTTGCCTGAGTAAATTGTTTGGCTTGTTCAAATGCATTCTGACCTGTGCTGCCATCAAGTACCAACATAACATCATCGGGTGTATCAGGCATTAATTTCTGCATTACTCGTTTAATTTTGGACAATTCATCCATTAATCCCTTTTTGTTATGCAAACGTCCGGCTGTATCTATCAAAACAACATCAATATCATTGGCAATAGCGCTATTCAATGTGTCGTAAGCAACACTCGCCGGATCGCTACCCATATTCTGTTTAACAACAGGAACTCCAACCCTTTCCCCCCAAATAACCAGCTGTTCAACAGCTGCAGCACGGAAAGTGTCGGCAGCTCCTAGCATAACCTTATAACCAGCTTTCTTAAATTGATAAGCCAATTTACCAATAGTCGTAGTCTTACCTACACCATTTACGCCAACCACCATAATAACATACGGTTTCTTACCTTCCGGGATCTTAAAACCTTCGGTATCATCGGAATTATTCTCAGTCAAAAGCTGAGCAATCTCGTCACGAAGAATATTATTCAGTTCGCTGGTCGAAACATATTTTTCTCTGGCAACACGTTCTTCGATACGTCGAATAATATTCAACGTGGTATCTACGCCAACATCACTTGTAACCAACACTTCTTCAAGGTTATCCAATACATCATCGTCTACTTTAGATTTACCAGCAACAGCACGTGACAATTTACCAAAGAAACTCTCTTTTGTCTTCTCCAGACCATGATCAAGTGTTTCTTTCTTTTCCTTCGAGAAGAAATTAAAGAATCCCATAATATTCTCTTTTTATACTTTCTTGTGTGCAAAAGTACAAAAAAAACATGATTCCACCGAATTTTATATTAAACTTTATTTGATTTACAATTTGTGACGACCTATTTTATATACGGTTCCATAAAAACTTCACTCAAGAACACATTATTGGACTACAAGCAAAAAAAAAGAGAGCAACTTCATAAAGTTGCTCTCCTCTTTTTTAAGTGTATCTTGGAAGAACCAGATTAGTTCTTGAAGAAATCTTTAACTGCCTCGTTGGGCACCATCTGCTCATCGAAAGAGTAAGAACCAGTCTCAGGGTTCTTTACCATCTTGATAACTTTGGTATATGAACGGCCATCAGTCTTACCTGTCTGCAAGCTGGCCACTGTTTTCTTTGCCATAGTTTATAAATTTCTAATGAGTTTATTACTTGATTTCCTTGTGAACAGTCATCTTCTTAAGGATGGGATTATACTTCTTGAGCTCAAGACGCTCAGGAGTATTCTTTCTGTTCTTGGTGGTAATATAACGAGATGTACCAGGCAGACCGCTTTGCTTCATCTCTGTGCACTCCAGAATAACCTGTACTCTGTTGCCTTTTTGCTTCTTTGCCATAATTTGTACTCCTTATTATTAACCAATTACCTTAATATCCTTCCAATCACAAAATCCCTGAGAAACAGCACTCTTAAGAGCTGCATCAAGACCTACCTTATTGATATAGCGCAGACCAGCAGCACTGATGCTCAATGAAATCCAGCAGTCCTCCTCAACATAATAGAACTTCTTGGTGAACAGGTTCACATCGAAGTGTCTCTTAGTGCGACGCTTAGAATGGGAAACATTATTGCCAATCATGGCTTTCTTCCCTGTAATTTGACAAATCTTAGACATTTCTACCTTTTCTTTTTAGTCTATTCCAATAACAACTTCTTCCAAACAGGGCACAAAGGTACAATATTTATTCTGAACCGCAAACACTTTCAGTTTTTTTTTTCGTTTTACAGTACATTTCTGCTATAAGCTGGAGCAGAAACGGGGCAAAACTCCTTGTTCAGAAACTTATAATAACCTGTAATAGCAATCATTGCGGCATTATCCGTGGTATAACTAAACTTCGGAATAAAGACTTTCCATCCATATTTTTTAGCGTAATCATGGAAAGCATTTCGTAAACCATTATTTGCAGAAACGCCTCCAGCCACAGCAACTTGTTTAATATTCAAGTCCTTTGCAGCCAGACGTAATTTTTTCATGAGGATATCAACGATGGTTTTCTCGAGAGAAGCAGCCAAATCGGTCAAATGATGTTCAATAAAGTCTGGATCATCTGCCAGCCAATTCCTGAGTGAATACAGAAAACTGGTTTTCAGACCACTAAAACTATAATCGTAACCGGGTATATTAGGCTTCGAAAAGGTAAATGCCTCAGGATTCCCCTGTCTAGCCAATTTATCAATGATTGGACCACCTGGATAACCCAGTCCCATTACTTTTGAACATTTGTCGATGGCCTCACCTGCTGCATCGTCTATAGTTTGACCTATTATCTCCATTTCATGGTATGATTTAACCAAAACAATCTGACTATTTCCACCGCTCACCAACAAACAGAGGAAGGGAAAAGTTGGCGATTCGTAATCATCATCCTCAGTATGAATGAAGTGTGCCAGGATATGACCTTGCAAGTGATTAACATCAATCAAAGGAATACCCAAAGAAAGAGCCAGTCCTTTGGCAAACGATACACCTACCAATAAAGACCCCATAAGGCCCGGTCCGCGAGTAAAAGCTATAGCCGACAATTGCTCACGTTCAATACCAGCTTTTTTTAAGGCCGTATCAACAACAGGTACAATATTTTGCTGATGAGCTCTGCTTGCCAATTCTGGTACAACGCCACCATATTCCATATGAACAGCCTGGCTGGCAGTTACATTGCTAAGCAAAATACCATCCCGAATTACCGCTGCAGATGTATCATCGCAACTACTCTCAATACCTAAAATATATACAGGTTTCATTGTAGACTATCTCCATTAATGCGTAAGTATTTCTACGCCATTCTCTGTCATTACATAAGTGTGTTCCCACTGAGCACTATCTGACGCATCCTCGGTAAGAACAATCCAATCAGTATCATCCTCCTCGTCGCCACAGACATGCCAATCTCCTGCATTTATCATGGGCTCTATGGTAAATGTCATTCCAGGAACAAGCAGCATCCCCGTACCTTTTTTGCCATAATGCTCAACATCAGGTTCCTCGTGAAAATCCACGCCTACTCCGTGTCCACACAAATCACGCACAACAGTACAACCGTTCTTATGCGCATGTTTGGCGATGGCATTACCTAAATCTCCCACAAACACATATGGTTCAGAACATACCTTCTCTCCAACCTTCAGACATTCCCAGGCTATATCCACTAGTCGCTTACGCTCCGGAGTCGTTTTGCCTATAATAAACATACGGCTGGCATCGGCATAATATCCATTGAGGATAGTTGTGCAATCAACATTAACGATATCACCCTCCTCCAATATGTCATACTCATTAGGAATACCATGACATACCACATCATTAATGCTGGTACAGCATGAATTGGGATATCCCTCATAATGGAGAGGCGCAGGAACACCTCCATGAGAAGTGGTATAATCATATACAAACTTATCAATCTCAAGTGTGCTCATCCCCTCGCGAATACGTTCAGCCACACAGTCTAAAACAGCTGTATTCAGTTCTCCCGCTTTACGTATGCCCTCGATCTGTTCTTTGGTTTTGATAAGGCTGGGAGTAGGAACAAGTTTACCTTTCTCTTGCCAATCGAGTATTATCCTGTCCATTTCAGTTGGTTCCAAACCTGCAGGGACGAACCAACGGGGCGCTTTATTCTTATTTTTCTTGTTGCTCATATGCTTGCTCGAAATTTAAAGCGCACAAAGGTACAAATAAGTAAGGGATATACGAAATAAAAAGATTTATTTATTTGCTTATCAGATAGGAAGTAACATTACTTCTTAGATGCAGATATATATAAGAGAGACTCTTGACACTTATTGGTAATATATCCCCAGTCTTTAGCCGCAATTATATCCTTAGGAAAAAGTTTACTTCCCATGCCAACACAGAATGCACCAGCTTTAATCCATGCCGTAAGATTGTCTTTGTCGGGTGAAACGCCGCCAGTTACCATAATTTTACTCCAAGGACACGGTGCCATAACACTTTTCACAAAGGCAGGGCCATATACATCTCCAGGGAAAACTTTTGTCAGGTCACAACCAAGTTCCTGTGCATAACCAATTTCTGTTGCAGATCCACAACCTGGACAATATGCCACAAGACGTCTATTGCATACTTTGGCGATATCAGCATTCAAAAGAGGACCAACTACAAAACAGGCTCCCATCTGAATGTAAAGACTCGCAGTAGGAGCATCAACGACAGAGCCAACGCCCATAGCCATTTCTGGGCATTCTTTGGCAGCAAACTTCACACACTCAGCAAACACCTCGTGGGCGAAATCGCCTCTATTGGTAAACTCGAAAGCTCTAACACCACCTTTGTAACAAGCAAGAATAACTTGTTTAGCAACCTCAACATCCGAATGATAAAAGACAGGTACCATGCCTGTTTCTTTTATCTTTGCCAACACCTGTAATTTGTCAAACTTTGCCATATTCGGTTATCTTTCAACTCTTCCGTTAGATTGGCCAGCAACCAATTTCTCGACTTCACGAATGCTAACCATATTCACATCACCGGGTATGGTATGCTTTAAGGCACTTGCTGCAACAGCAAATTCCAGTGCATCACTCTGCGACATTTTATTAGCCAACCCATGAATAATACCAGCGCTGAAACTATCACCTCCTCCCACTCTATCTACGATAGGTGTTATCTCATACCTGCGACTTTGATAGAATTCTTTGCCATTATAAATCAATGCTTTCCAACCATTATTTGACGCACTGAAACTCTCACGCAAAGTGCTAATGACATACTGGAAGTTAAACTCCTTCTGCATCCTATTGAAAATCGCTTTATACCCTTCAGCCTCCGTTTTTCCAGCCTCAACATCTGATACAGGTTTAAAACCAAGACACTTTTCAGCATCTTCCTCGTTGCCAATACATACATCAACATATTGCATGAGCGGACGCATAATACTCTGCGCTTTCTCAGGCGTCCAAAGTTTTTTACGGAAATTAAGATCACAACTTATTGTAACCCCAGCTTTCTTAGCTGCTATGCATGCCTGCTTTACACACTCTGCAGCATTATCACTGATGGCAGGAGTAATACCGCTCCAATGAAACCAGTCTGCTCCAGCAAAAATTTCGTCAAAATCAAAGTCTTCTGGCTTTGCCTCATATATACTACTATGAGAACGGTCGTAAATAACCTTACTAGGACGGATACTGGAACCACTCTCAAGATAATAGATTCCTAACCTGTCACCTCCACGAACAAGGTATTCTGTATGAACGCCAAACTTTCTTAAACTATTCACAGCAGCCTGACCAATCTCATTTGCTGGGACTTTACTTACAAAGAAAGCATCATGGCCAAAATTAGATAAACTGACAGCAACATTTGCTTCACCACCACCATAATTTACATCAAAAGAATCTGTCTGAACAAACCTACTATTCCCTGGTGTAGACAATCGAAGCATAATCTCGCCAAGCGTTACTATTTTAGCCATTTTGTATATGTTACTTTAATGATTGATGTATTATTTGTACCGCAAAGTTATACAATTTTTGCGAAATCATCATATAATGACTATGTTTTTTTAACCCAAAAGGTCAAAAAAAGCATACTTTATAGCTAAAATACCAATATATTTGTGTAATTTCGCTTTATGGAAGGAAAAATAAAAAGAACACAGGGGTTAATTTCGATCAGCCCGATGTTAGTTTTTTTAGCTGTATATACTTCATCAAGCATTTATGCAGGTGATTTCTATTCAGCTTCTATCATTGTCTCCTTCCTGATCGCATGTATATATTCCATCTTCCTAATCAGAGAAAATAATATCGAATCCAAGTTTGCCGTATTAGCCAAAGGAGCAGCAAAAGAGGATATTATGACTATGGTCCTAATATTTATCTTGGCAGGAGCATTTGCTGCAACAGCCAAGCAAATGGGTGCAATCGATTCTACAGTCAATCTAACATTAAGTTGCATGCCCTTGAAGATGATGCTATGCGGTTTGTTTGTTGCATCCTGTTTTGTATCGTTAAGCATTGGGACAAGTGTCGGAACAATCGCAGCACTAACACCTATTGCATGCGGAATAGCAGAACAGACGGAACAGAATCTGCCATTACTGATTGCTGTTATTGTGGGTGGAGCATACTTTGGAGACAACCTTAGTTTTATCTCAGACACTACCATTATGGCAACAAAGACCCAAGGTTGTAAATTAAAAGACAAATTCCGCTACAATCTAAAGATAGCGCTACCAGCTGCCATCATCACCTTTGGGCTATATCTAATTGCCGGGTTAGAAGTAAATGGGCAAGAGTTAACCAAGGAAATTGACTATCTGCTTATAATACCTTATTTATATATATTGGTCGCAGCAATCTGTGGAATGAATGTTATGATGCTATTATCCTCTGGTACAATTCTGGCAGGAGCAATAGGTTTATCCCTTAACAAGTTGTCTGTTTCAGAATGGTCATCAGCCATGAATAATGGAATTATGGGAATGGGAGAACTGATCATAGTAACCATTTTGGCAGGTGGAATGATTGAAGTTATGCGAGAAAACGGTGGAATGGAATACCTAAAGACAACGCTTACAAATAGGATAAAAAGCAAAACCGGTGCCGAGATTAGCATCGCCGGCTTAGTTGTCCTGACAGATTTCTGTACAGCTAACAACACTATTGCAATACTTACAACAGGACCTATAGCTAAAGAAATCTCGAAAGCATACCATATAGACCCCAGACGAACGGCAAGTATTCTTGACACATTCAGTTGCTTTGCCCAAAGCATAATCCCTTATGGCGCACAGCTTCTTATTGCTGGCGGTCTGGCTAAAATTAATCCGCTCGAGATTATCCCGTATCTGTATTATCCTTTCATTCTTGGAATATTTGCATTCTTATATATTATATTCAAACATGAGAAATAGATTATTTATTTTCGCTACTACTCTACTGCTACTATCTTGTTGGAACAACAAAACAGGTAAGCAACAAGAAACAGAAGAAACTGAACATGAAAACCTTGCAAATGTTCAGTTTACAGAAAGTTGCTACAACAAAGAAAAAAAGATTCTTAACAGCGAATATCCAAAGTATACTGTAAATATTCGCATGCAATATGCTCAGGGTGAAGGTAATACTCAGCAAAATATAAACAAACAACTGGTAACATTTCTATTCGGAACAAACATCATGCCACCGAAAGATGCACTAAATCATTTTGCAGATTCGTTGACAAATAGTTTTGAAAAGGAACTAAAAGAATTTTACGAACCAGACAACGAATATCAGGAAACATACGCATACGAATACACACAAAAGGACTCTGTGTATGAGAAATCTCCTGAAGGTGTTATAGCCTATGTTAACCGGATTGAGACATACACGGGTGGTGCACACGGAGGTGCCATGGAAAGTTATATAAACTTTCACAAGGATACTGGAATGATGATTACATGCGACGAACTGTTCGGGAAAAACAAGGATACCGTATGCAAAAAGATTAAAGACCAGATTGTAAAAGATAATAATTGTAAGACTGCAGCCGAATTGGAGGAAAAAAGAAGCATATTCTCATTAGGAGATGTATATATATCAGACAGTAATTTTCTTTTACAAGAAGATGGAATTCTGTTTTGTTTCAATCCGTACGAGATTGCGCCCTGGTCAGAAGGATTTATCTTCGCCATATTACCCTACAAGCAATTGGAAGGTATGATTTCAACTAACATAATAAAAAAATAAACAAGAATGGACATTATCTTAAAATACTTCCCCAGTTTAACTCAGGAACAAATAAAGAAATTCCAGTTGCTGGACGAACTTTATCATGACTGGAATGCTAAGATAAATGTTATTTCACGAAAGGATATTGATAACCTATATGAGCATCATGTCCTTCATTCATTGGGTATAGCCGAACTCATTCGCTTTAAGCCAGGTACAAAAGTCATGGATCTGGGTACAGGAGGCGGATTCCCAGGAATTCCTCTTGCCATAATGTTTCCTGATACATCTTTTCATTTGGTAGACTCCATAGGAAAAAAAATAAAGGTTTGTCAAGAAGTTGCGAACGCGCTATCACTACAGAATGTTACTACACAATGGTGCAGAGCCGAGGAAATCAAGGAGAAATACCATTTTGTGGTATCACGTGCTGTAATGCCATTGACAGACCTAGTAAAAATCATTCGTAAGAATATTAGCCAAGAGCAGTTCAATGGTATGCCCAATGGCATTATCTGTTTAAAAGGTGGCGAATTAGCGAATGAAACTCTTCCACTTAAGAACCAAACACAAATATATCCACTGACCGATTATTTCGAAGAACCATTTTTTGAAACCAAAAAAGTTGTATACACACAATTATGTTAACGAAAGCATTTACATTCAATCCCGTTGGCGAGAACACCTATCTGATTTGGGATGAAGAAACAAAGGAGGCTGCCATCATTGATGCTGGCATGAGTAATAATAGAGAAAATGCTGCAGTAAGTGATTTCATCACAAAAGAAAACTTACAGTTAAAATATGCTTTTCAAACCCACATGCATTTTGATCACATATGGGGATTGTCTTATATAAAAGATACATACGGCATAAGACCATTATGTCATGTCAATGACGAACGTATATATAGCCAAGTACCCGAAATGACCAGTATGTTCCGACTATCCATGAACTGGAACCTTCCAGCTATCGAGCGTTACATAGACGAAGGAGAAACATTCCAGTTGGGCAATACCACAATAAAGGTTATACATACCCCTGGACATACACCTGGAGGATTGAGTTATTATATAGAAGATGCTCACACAATATTTACAGGTGACACTTTGTTCAGAGGAAGTATAGGAAGAACAGATATGCCTGGTGGTAATTTGGAAGACGAAATCTGTAGCATCAAAAACAAGATACTCGTATTACCACTTGACACCATTATTTATTCTGGACATGGACCGGAAAGTAATGTCAGCTGGGAATTAAAGAACAACCCGTTCTTATAAAACGTATTATTTGCTGGGAATAAGAATATCGTGTAGGCTGTAATCGTCCAAAAGGCAACTACGGTCTACATGTCCTTTTATACCATTGATATATCCTTCTGAGGTAAACTGCCAAAGAACAATAGGTACGTCATCACAGAGCTCTGGCTGTTCTTCGGTATTATATCTGGCAATAAAAAACTTGTATTTCTTATACATGCCAGATAGATATTTGTTGTAAAAATTTACTCCGGTATAGATAATCGGTCTGACACCATACACCCTCTCAATCTCTTCCAGAAGGATCTTCAACTGGGTATGAAAATGGCCGAATGATACTCTACCACGATGTTCGACATCTACAACAGGAATTAGGTCCTGCATATTAATGTCAAAGTTCGAAGCAAAATTCTCAAACTGAACCAATCCGCTGGCTTTGGGATTGAAGAAATGATATGTACCGACAGGAATTCCCAATCTTTTCGCCTCACGGATATTCCTTTGGTATTCATCATCAACATGCGAGGATGATTCCGTCCCTTTTATATAAACATAGCTGGCATTGATATCTGTGGCTACCATGTTCCAGTTAATAGCCCCTTGATGATGAGAAACGTCTATGCCATAAACAGAAGGCACTTTATGTGGTCTTAAGTTATGCAACCGGACCTCGGGAATTATGTTTACGGGAGTTGCAGGCACATCAGGCTTATACATGGGGTCAGGGATAGGCAATACATATTCCTGAGCATAATGTTTTTCTATTTCCTTGCCTGTTTTTTTATCGGCAAAAATAGAAAGACTTACACCCCCCAAAAGTAGTATACCAGTGATTAATGACTTCACAGGTTGATACAGGCAATATTAATCGATGTCCATTCCGTGAAATACACATTCGAAGTTCTTTCCCTTAATACTGGGGAACTGACTTCTCGAATCTATATCGTTACGAGAACGTAAGTGGTCAATAATCTTATTATAGCAGTCCTGACGGCTAAATGCCTTAACACGTGCCACAAAGAATGTATCAACATATTGGAACTTCTGAGTCTGTGGAATGGGTATAACCCTTTTAAACATGATAGAGCCGTCATACCAACCGGGATTATATTCCGAGAAGATATCAGCCTTTGTACGTGGCATGTCAGACTGGCTATCATGAGCAGCTGCACCAATATTTTTGAACTCCTCCATATTGGCAGCGGTAGTCTTTATAATAATGAAATAGGCTTTCCCGTGAACTTTGTAACGTTTGGGATACATATTAGAGCTCTCCACATACTGTGCAATATCGCCCATTAAAAACTCATCTAAATCTACCTCGGGAATAGACTGGAGAAAATCAAAAGCCTCGTCTAAAGTATATGCAAAAACCTCGCTGTCGAAATATCTTAAATATAGATTCATTCAAATATATTTTAATCAAAACACGTGCAAAAGTACAGAAAATATATCAATAATAGAAATATAACCGAGACAAAAAGTACCTATATACATATTTTAATATTGTGACTCACAAAATATTGGATTATTTTATGTACCTTTGCAAACTTAAAAAAAATTGCATCTCATAAATTGACTTGTAAATATCTATGTTAGAAATCAAGAAACCACATCTTTCTTTTGTCGCAGAATTTAATCCTGATTCTGAAAAACTGATTCACGAACATAAAGAAGGGAAGATGCCTATATTACCTCTTAGGGATAATGCATTGTTCCCTGGCACTATCATACCCATAACCGTAGGAAGGACAAGTAGCATTAAGGCCGTTAAGATGGCTGAAAAATCCGACGGCATAATAGCAACATTCTCACAGAAGCAAGAGGATGTCAATTCTCCATTCATGGAGGACTTATATCCATTGGGATGTGTTTGTAGGTTGGTCCACCTCATGAAATTACCCGACAACACGTACACTGCTTTACTTCAAGCCATGAACAGAGTTGAACTTGTTCAGTTCAATCATACTAGAAATGGATTTGAGGGTATCGTTGCAGACAAGACAGACATTATGCCTTCAGATGCCGAAAGAGAGGAATATTTTGCCATGCTTAATATTCTGAAGGAAAAATTCAACAACTTGACACATCTGCTGGACAACTATCCTTCTGAGATAACCAACTTCCTTAATGGTCTTCCAACCTCAACATTTATGCTGAACATCTATTGCAGCTATTTGCCTATCGATGTGAAGCAGAAATATCAGTTATTAGCATCAGAAACAGAACACGACAGGCTAGCCAACTGCATCCGTGTTATAAATAATCTCCTGGACTTAGCTAATATCAAACGTAATATTGAGCGTAAGACTCAATCCGACTTAGACCAACAACAGCGTGAATACTTTCTGATGCAGGAAGTTAAGAATATTCAGGCTGAGTTAGGTAACAAGGACGAGTTTTCTGTAAAACAGGAAGATATTGCAAGACTCCAGAGCGAGGCTGAGAAAAAGAAATGGAGCAAGGAAGTTCATGACAATTTCCTGAAAGAAGTGGCAAAACTGGGGCGTATCAATATTCAGTCGCCAGATTACAATGTACAGCTTACCTATCTTCAGACAATCATACAGCTACCTTGGAACGAATACACCAAGGATAACATGAATATTGCCAATGCAGAAAAAATCCTCAATCACGATCATTATGGAATGGAAAAAGTGAAGGAGCGTATTCTCGAGCATCTGGCTGTTCTAAAAATGAGAAAGGACAAGAAGAGTCCTATTATCTGCCTGTATGGCCCTCCAGGTGTTGGTAAGACAAGTCTCGGGAAAAGTATCGCCAGTGCTCTGAACCGTAAGTATGTTAGAATAAGTTTGGGTGGCGTTCACGATGAAAGTGAAATTCGCGGTCATCGCAGAACATATATTGGAGCCATGCCTGGTAGAATTATCAAGGGTATGCAGAAAGCAGGTAGCGGAAATCCCGTGTTTATCTTGGATGAAATAGACAAGATCTCAACCAATAACGTAAACGGAGACCCCTCTTCTGCCCTATTGGAAGTTCTTGACCCAGAGCAGAATAATGCATTCCATGACAACTACCTGGATGTCGACTATGACCTGAGTCAGGTTATGTTCATTGCAACAGCCAATGACACTAACACCATTCCACGTCCTCTATTGGATAGAATGGAGCTCATTGAACTCAGTGGATACATAACAGAAGAAAAGGTCGAAATTGGTAAGCGACATCTTGTTCCAAAGAAAAAGATTGAAAACGGACTGGATGATATTAACAGTCTGAAACTCCCCAAGAAATCCCTGGAATTCCTTATTGAAAAGTATACACGTGAAAGTGGGGTCCGAGGATTAGAAAAGCAGATAGACAAGCTTTTCCGTAAAATAGCCCTAAGAGTTGCTAAGGGAGATATTGGTGAAAGCCTGACTATCAGTGATAGTTATATCGAGGAGCTGTTAGGTAAGCCCATTTACAACCGTGACATATACCAAGGTAACGAGTTTGCCGGTGTCGTAACAGGATTGGCATGGACAAGTGTCGGTGGTGAGATTCTTTTCATCGAAACCAGTTTAAGTAAAGGAAAAGCTACCAAACTGACACTTACAGGTAACCTTGGAGACGTAATGAAGGAAAGTGCAATGCTGGCACTCGAATATATCAAGGCACATGCCGATGAGTTAAATATTGACATTCGAATCTTCGAGAACTACAACATTCACATACATGTTCCAGAGGGTGCAGTTCCCAAGGATGGCCCCAGTGCCGGAATCACCATTGCAACAAGTATTGCCAGCATACTTACCCAACGCAAGGTTCGTGCCAACCTTGCCATGACTGGTGAAATAACCTTACGCGGTAAAGTTTTACCCGTTGGTGGTATAAAGGAAAAGATATTGGCTGCCAAACGAGCAGGAATAACAGATATCGTTATTTGCAAAGATAATCAGAAGGATATCGATGAGATTCCACAGATGTACCTTACCGGTCTCACCTTCCATTATGTCGAAACGATATCGGATGTATTAAAGTTTGCCCTGTTGGAAGAGAAGGTTAAGAATGCTGTTGAATTCAAAATAGAAGAAGAGAAAAAGGACGTAGTAGCATGACATTTCAACTATTACATACAGACGATAAAACAGATGCTCGTGCCGGCCTGATAACAACGGATCACGGTCAGATTGAGACACCTATCTTTATGCCCGTTGGTACTGTTGGAAGTGTTAAGGGGCTTACCGTCAACGACCTGAAGACCCAGGTTCAGGCACAGATAATCCTTGGCAATACCTATCATCTCTATCTCAGGCCTGGAACACAGATTCTAGAAAAAGCAGGTGGTCTGCACAAGTTCAACGGATGGGACAGGCCTATTCTAACCGACAGTGGCGGCTTTCAGGTGTTTTCACTAACAGGAATAAGAAAACTCACAGAAGAGGGATGTACATTCCGTAGTCACATTGATGGCAGCAAACACATGTTTACACCAGAGAAGGTGATGGATATCGAACGTAGCATCGGAGCAGATATCATCATGGCCTTGGATGAATGTCCACCAGGAACCAGCGATTTCAATTATGCCAAGAAAAGTCTGGGACTCACCCATCGCTGGCTAGACAGATGTATCAAACGTTTCAACGAGACAGAACCATTGTATGGCTACCAACAAAGCCTTTTCCCTATTGTTCAGGGATGCACCTACAAAGAGTTAAGAAAAGAAAGTGCTGAATTCGTAGCGAGCAAAGGGGCAGACGGCAATGCCATTGGAGGATTGGCTGTAGGAGAACCCACAGATGTCATGTACGAGATGATCGAGGTAGTCAACGAGATTCTGCCCAAAGACAAGCCCAGATACTTAATGGGAGTTGGAACTCCTGCCAACCTACTCGAAGCCATTGAGAGAGGCGTGGATATGTTCGATTGCGTAATGCCAACCCGTAACGGACGCAATGCCATGCTTTTTACCAGTGAAGGCATTATGAATATGCGCAACAAGAAATGGGAGGATGACTTCTCGCCTATCGACCCCAATGGTACAGCCGATGTAGACATATTCTACTCCCGAGCCTATTTGCATCATCTCTTTAAGGCACAAGAACTATTAGCCTTGGAGATTGCATCTATACACAATCTTGCATTTTATTTGTGGCTTGTCAAAGAAGCGCGCAAGCATATTCTAGCAGGAGACTATTCCAGCTGGAAAAGCGGTATGATCAGAAAAGTAACCAATAGATTATAAAGAGATTCATGAGAATCCCATTCTTAAAACGAATAGACAAATATCTGATAAGCAAGTTCCTGGGAACTTACTTCTATTCCATCTTGCTTATAATCAGTATTGCTGTTGTATTCGATTTTAACGAAAATGTGGACCGATTCACCACCTACCATGCATCATGGAAGGGTATATTCTATTATTACCTTAATTTCATTCCCTACTACGCAAATCTATTCAGTTCATTGTTTGTATTCCTTAGCGTTATCTTCTTCACATCTAAGCTTGCAGATAACAGCGAGATAATTGCTATGATCAGTACCGGCATGAGCTATAAGAGGCTGATGCTACCCTACCTTGTCAGTTCCGCTATTATAGCATGTGCAACGTTCTATCTAGGTTCCGAGATTATTCCGCGTGGCAGTATCAAACGTCTTGTTTTCGAAAATCAATACAAGAAAAACAAGAAGAATCCCACCTATGCTGATCGTGTTCAATTGCAAGTTGAGAAAGGGGTTATTGCCTATATGGAACACTTCGACGGTGTCAGCAAGACCGGTATCCATTTCAATCTCGACAAGTTCAAGAACAAACAGCTGGTTTCACATCTTACCGCCAGTAGTGTCAAATACGATACGCTCAGTAATGTTCGCAATCATTGGACACTGAATAATGTTACCATACGCGAGTTCAAGGGAAACAAAGAGAAGATTACGCACTATAATAGCATAGATTCTATCATTGCCATCGAGCCTAACGACTTCCTCTTTACACGCAATATGCAGGAAACCATGACAAACGAGGAGCTACTCATGTATATTGATAAACAGAGAAACAGGGGAAGTAAGAACCTTAAGGTCTTCGAGGTCGAGTACTATAAAAGATTCGCCACACCGTTTGCTGCATTTATCCTTTCCACGATAGGAATGGCCCTTTCGTCAAGAAAGCGTAAGGGAGGTATGGGTATTGCATTAGGTACCGGCATCGCACTAAGTGCCACTTATATTCTTTTGCAGACAATTTCTGCCACATTCAGTATAAACTCTGGGTTATATCCGATGTTAGCAGCATGGATTCCAAATATATTATTCACCTTTATAGCATGGTATCTTTATAAGAAGGCACCAAGATAACAAAAAGAATAGATGGACTTCTACGATTTAGACTTGAACGACTTGGTACTTGATGCACTCGATGACATGAATTTCACCGAGACGACTCCCATTCAGGAACATTCTATCCCTCCAATCTTGGAAGGTAGGGACATTATGGGTATCGCACAGACAGGAACAGGTAAGACTGCAGCATACCTCTTACCAGTACTTAGTCTGCTGGAAGATGGTGGCTATCCAAAAAATGCTATAAACTGTGTTATCATGTCCCCCACCCGAGAACTGGCCCAGCAGATAGACCAGGCTATGCAGGGATTCTCATACTATCTCAGCAACGTGAGTAGTATAGCTGTGTACGGTGGTAACGACGGAATCCGCTACGAACAGGAAAAACGCAGTATGCAGAACGGTGCCGATGTTATCATTGCAACTCCCGGCCGACTGATCAGTCATATTACATTAGGCAATATTGACCTGAGCAAAGTTTCCTTCTTTATCTTGGACGAAGCTGACCGCATGCTGGACATGGGATTCTGTGATGATATCCTCCAGATAGCCAAACAGCTTCCCCCAAAGCACCAGACTATAATGTTCAGTGCTACAATGCCGAAGGACATCCTGCAGCTGGCACACCAGCTCTTGAAAGACCCGGTAGAAGTTAAACTTTCTCTTAGCAAGCCTGCAGAAGGAATCTCTCAGGGTGCCTACATCTGTTATGAAACACAGAAACTGGGCATCATCAAAGCACTGTTCCAGGAACGGAAACCAGAGAGGGTTATTATATTCACAAGTAGTAAGGTAAAAACGAAGGACCTTGCCATCAGTATTATCAGAGCTGGTTACAAGGCCAAGGCAATGCATAGCGATCTGGAACAGTCAGAACGAGATAATGTGATGTACGAGTTCCGTAGCGGCAAGATAGATATCCTTGTAGCAACGGACATCGTGGCCCGTGGTATTGATATCGATGACATACAACTGGTCATCAACTATGATGTTCCTCATGACAAGGAGGACTACGTACACCGAATAGGCAGAACGGCAAGAGCAGGGAAAAACGGACGTTCCATCACATTTGTTTCCGAGAATGATCAGCAGTATTTTGCCCGCATCGAAAGATTCCTGGAAAAAGACGTTGAGAAGCTCCCTGTCCCCGAGTCATTAGGTGAATGCCCTGTATATAACAAGGAAAATAAAACAAAGAAAAAATGCCATTCTAAAAAGAACGGCAAATATAGAGGAAAAGCTAATAAGAAGAATAGTTCAACCAAGAACCAGAATTAGCTTATAGTGCAGAAACAAATCTTTTGTAATCAATCATCTTTATGGCAGTAACGGCACATTCATCGCCTTTATTGCCAAGTATTCCACCGCATCTTTCTTCTGCCTGCTCCATGGTATTGCAAGTCAGCAAACCATATATAACAGGAACATCGCCCTTGACATTCAACTCAGACAAACCCTGCGTTGTTCCTTGGCAGATATAGTCAAAATGTGGGGTATCACCCTTAATTACGCAACCTATGGCAATAACAGCATCCACCTTGCCTGAATTAACAAAAGCAGATGAGCCATAGATGAGTTCAAAGCTACCGGGAACAGTTTTCACGAAGATATTCTCTTCCTTGGCACCATGACGAGTCAGCGTATCAAAAGCGCCCTGCAGAAGGGCGCCTGTGATTTTGCTATTCCATTCGCTTACTACAATGCCGAACTTCATGTCAGCAGCATTGGGTACAGAAGCGAAATCGTAATCCGAAAGATTGTGTAAAGCAGAAGCCATATATTACTTCTTTACACGCTCGATATACTTGTCAACCTCAGTATACTGCATACTCTGCTGATACTTTGTCTTAATCTCAGTGTAGCAGTCCAAAGCCTTGTCGTTCTGGTTCAAACTCTCATAAATCTGTCCAGCCTGGATCAGATAAAGAGGGCTAAGAGTATTGTTATCAGCTTTCTTGGCAGCCTTAACAAGCATCTCAACAGCCTTTTCGTTCTGTCCGAGCTCTGCATAGCAGTTACCGATTGTACCAATTACAGAAGGACTTACCATATCGTCACCACAACCGCTGTACTTCTCAAGCTGATCGATAGCCTCCTGGAACTTATCAGTCTGAGCAAGGCAAAGACCAGCATACAGATGAGCCAGATTACCTGCCTTTGTAGAACCGAACTCATCAGCAACTGCCAGGAAACCCATACTCTGACCATCACCGTTTAGAGCCTTCTCATATTCACCGTTCATGAAGAGTTCCTGAGCAGCAAACAGGTTTTCATTTGCCTTATTGTTACGTGGAACAATGTAGAACTGGTGAATCAGCAAAGCTGCAATAATAATTGCCAGCAATGTGCAACCGCCATATACAATTGCTTTCTTGTTCTTTTCAAAGAAAGACTTTGAGGCTACAAGAGCTTCATCAAACTCATTTACCTCGTAGTTGTTTTTGTTGTTTTTTGCCATTTTATTTAATGTTTTTATTTTTGTTCAATCCAAATTACGTGCAAAAGTAGCTAAAATATTGCATAAGATAAAATTTCCGTAAAGATATTTTCTGTTTCATGCGTTTAATTAGAAATAAATGATGTAATTTTGTATCTGAAATGATACTTAAGCACCTCTCTATAATCAATTACAGGAACATTCCTTCTTGCGAACTGGACCTTTCTCCAAAAATTAATTGTTTTTTGGGCATGAATGGTGAAGGAAAGACCAATCTTTTGGATGCTATTCACTTCTTAAGTCTATGTAGAAGCTACTCCACCAGTCAGGATTCGCTTTGTATCCTGCACAATCAGGAAATTATGTCTATTGCAGGACAATACGAGAATGAAGATGGCACACCAGAAGATATACATATAGGCATTCGCCGAGGCCAGAAGAAAGTGGTAAGACGTGGGAAAAAAGCCTACAAGCGACTGGTTGAACACATCGGACTGATACCCCTTGTCATGGTTTCCCCAGCCGACCAGTTTCTGATTGCCGGAGGGAGCGAGGAAAGACGTCGTTTCATGGATATCATCATCTCGCAGTATAATCCCATGTATATGGAGTCACTGCTTAGATATAACAAGGCGCTTCAACAACGCAATGCCATGCTGAAGGAGGAGAATCCTCCTGCATCCGAGTTATTCCTCCTATGGGAAGAGCAGATGGCAAAGGAGGCACACTACATCTACCAGTGCCGTAGCGAATATATACAGGACTTCACACCCATCTTCCAACGTTTCTATAATCACATCTCCAAAGAAAAGGAAACGGTAGAACTCCGATATACATCACATTGTCAGCGTGGTCCGTTGCTCGATCAGCTGACCAACGACAGATTCCGCGACCAGGCCGTCGGCTATTCTTTGCATGGCGTTCACAAGGACGACCTGGAGATGTTACTGGGCGGCTATGCCATCAAACGCGAGGGCTCTCAGGGACAGAACAAGACTTTCCTGATTGCCCTGAAGCTGGCCCAGTTTGATTTTCTGAAACGAACGGGCAGTAAGACAACTCCCCTACTTCTCCTGGATGACATATTCGATAAGTTGGATGCCGAGCGTGTAGAACAAATCGTCTCTTTGGTCAACAACGACATGTTTGGCCAGATATTCATAACAGACACCAACCGCGACCACCTGGACAGTATTCTTCAGAAATCCAAGGGAGACTATCGTATCTTCCACGTAAAGAACGGAAACGTATCATCATGATTAAGAATAAGCCCAAACAGATAGGAGATCTCTTGATGCAGTTCCTCAGAAGCGAGGGATTAGAGACCCCATTATTAGAACATCGCATTGTCAGTGCGTGGACCGATGTTATGGGTGAAGGAGTCGGTAAGTATACAACCGAATTATACATCCGTAATTCCATCTTATGGGTAAAGCTTAAAAGCCCTGCCCTGAAACAGAATCTCATGATGATGCATAGTGAAATTGCACGCAAACTTAACGCCTACGTGCAATATCAAGTTATAACCGATGTTCATTTTCTTTAGAAAAGGTTAGGTTTCCTTTTCTTGGCTTCATCGAAACTGAGAATCTCTTTCGGAGTATCCTGCTCACAAAGTTCCTTCTGTTCTTTTTGCAAGTTGTCCTGCGCCTCTTCTCTCGTCACAGGATTAATGAACTTGGCTGCGAGCGGAGCATTCTGGCTGGCATCCTTTACCCATATAACAGAACCATCATATTGTGGAGCAATCTTCAATGCGGTATGCAAGGGGCTCGTGGTGGCACCGCCAATCATTACAGGGACCGAGATATTGGATTCCTTCAGCAGTCTGACTACCTTTATCATCTCATCCAGACTGGGGGTAATAAGACCGCTAAGACCGATGATATCAGGTTTCAGCTCCAGTGTCTTCTTTACAATCTCCTCTGCTGGAACCATCACACCCAGGTCGATAATTTCATAACCATTACATGCCATCACTACGGAAACAATATTCTTTCCGATGTCATGCACGTCACCCTTTACAGTGGCCAAGAGAACTTTCCCAGCCGATGATGTCTGGTTTACCTTCTGCTGTTCAATGTAGGGTTGCAGGATGGTAACAGCCTGCTTCATACATCGGGCAGCCTTTACCACCTGAGGCAGGAACATCTTGCCTTCACCAAACAGACGGCCTACATTATTCATGCCATCCATCAGGGGACCTTCTATCACCTTTACTGCATATTCATACTTTGCTAATGCCTCGTGCAAGTCAGCATCTAAGTTACTGGAGTTTCCTTTTGTAAGCGCATCTATCAGGCGTTCCTCTACAGGCTTCTTAACTGTATCAGCCTCAGGCTTCTCTGTTGTATCGGCAGCCTGTTCGGCCATCTCCTGAGCCAAGGATATCAGTCCGTCAACACTCTCTTGTGTAGGTCTTAACAAGGCATCTTCTATAATCCGAAGGCTGGCATCAGGAATGTCACTATACATCACCTTGGATGCAGGATTCACTATGCCGAAGTCCATTCCCTTTTGCTGTGCATGAAAAAGGAAGACGGCATGCATGGCTTCCCTTATCCAATTGTTGCCACGAAAGGAGAAACTCAGGTTACTGACACCGCCACTTACATGGGCGCCCGGCAAGTTTTTTTTTATCCATTCCGTAGCTCTGATAAAGTCCAGCGCGTACATATTATGCTCCGGAATACCAGTAGCTACAGACAGTACATTGGGGTCAAAGATGATATCCTGCGGGGCAATCCCTACCTTCTCTACCAACAGATGGTATGAGCGCTCGCAGACGGCAATCTTGCGTTCATAAGTGTCGGCCTGACCATTCTCGTCGAAGGCCATTACTACAACAGCGGCACCCATCATCTTTATATCTCTGGCATGTGAGAGGAAGACTTCCTCGCCTTCCTTTAGCGAGATACTGTTAACAATGCACTTTCCCTGCAGGCACTTCAGACCTTGCAGTACAACCTTCCAGTTACTGCTGTCTATCATCACCGGCACACGATAGATATCCGGCTCGCAGGCCAGCATATTCAGGAAATGCTTCATTTCCTTTTCAGCATCCAATAAGCCATCGTCCATATTGACGTCCAGCACCATGGCGCCATCCTCCACCTGTTTCCGGGCAATTGCCAAGGCTTCTTCATAAGAGCCTTCTTTTATCAGGCGTAGGAATTTTCTTGAGCCAGCCACATTACATCTCTCTCCCACATTTACGAAGAGAGCATCGCCCTGTGGCCTAACCTCCGTCAGTTCCAGACCGGATAACCACATATTATCCGACCTGGGTACCGGCACATGTATCTTGCAACCAGGGGCAGTCTTCAGTGTGGTCAACGCCCTTATGTGTTCCGGTGTCGTACCACAGCAGCCTCCGATGATATTCACCAGACCTTCTTCCACGAAATGACGCATTTGCGAAAGCATCATCTCTGGTGTCTGGTCATATCCGCCTAATGTATTGGGTAATCCGGCATTGGGATGAGCAGTAATATAATAAGGTGCCTTCTCTGACAGGACTCTCAGGCAGGATATCATATCCTCAGCTCCGAACGAGCAGTTCAGACCCACACTCATGATGGGTGCATGCTGCACACTGGCCAGGAATGCTTCCAGTGTTTGACCGCTCAGCAATCGGCCTGCCTTATCGCTGACCGTAGCACTCAACATCAGGGGGATATCCTTCTGAGTCTCCTCACGTATCACCTCGTAGGCATGAATACCTGCCTTACAGTTCAGTGTATCGAAGATGGTCTCCAGCAGGATGCCGTCTACATTGCAATCAAAGAGCACCTGCATCTGCTCGATATATGCATCGAACATCTCATCATACGATACAGCCCTGAATGATGGATCGCTTACGTCCGGACTCATAGACAGCGTCTTATTGGTAGGACCTACCGTTGCTATCACATACTTATCTTCCGCTGTCGAAGCATGTTCCTTCTTATACTCATCCACTGCCTCGCGGGCTATTCTAACAGCCTCGCGATTCAATTCGGCCACCAGATGCTCGCAATGATAGTCTGCCATCGAGATGCGTTGGCTGCTGAAGGTATTGGCCGTAACAATGTCGGCCCCTGCCTCCAGATACCTGCGATGAATATCTTTTATGACGTCAGGTCTTGTCAGCACAAGGATGTCGTTATTACCCTGCATCTGCCCGGGTATATCCTTGAAGCGTTCTCCCCTGAAATCCTCTTCTGTCAGATGATAGCTCTGAATCATGGTACCCATGGCACCATCCAGGATCAAGAGCTTACCTTTTCCTAATACCTTATTTATATTGTTATCTGTCATCCTTTGAAATTAATATCCGAATACCTCGTGAGCTGTCAGCGTCTTCACATTGCCCAGACGCTGCAGTTCCTCCTTCGACAATCCCTTGGGATCGCCGGCAAAGACACTACGATAATGCAGTCCCTTCACATTCTGCTTCTGGAAGTCTACAATATCCTTCAATGTAATGTTCTGCAACTGCTCGTAGATCTTCTGGCGCTGGTCAAAGTCGATGCCGAGATCTTTGGCATCAAAGTAAATATCGAAATACTCCGTACGCTTTACCCTTTCTGTGCTCAACTGTGTCAGGACACCCTTCTTAGCCACCTCAAATGAGGTCTCACTCTCAGGCATATTGTTCACGATGTCGTCAAAGACATCTATGCAGTCCTTCAACTTATCGTTCTGGCTCTGTATGGTAGTCGAGAAGACACACTGCTGATCCTGATATGCTGGCAGGCTGTATCTTGCACCGGCACCGTAGCAGAGACTGCGCTTCTCGCGCATCTCCTGGAATACAACGGTATTCATGCCAGCACCGAAGTAATTATTATACATATATGCCAGACCCAGCTTACTCTCGTCCCAAGGTTTTCCGTCGCATGCAAACTGGCTCATCACGAAGCTCTGAGTTCCGTCGTAGGGGAAGATGAAGCACTCATTTTCCTTTGTCTGCAACAGGGCAGGCACTTTCTTCTCTCCCACCTTAGCCAGCGTCTCAGCCGTCTGATGCTCATCATTGATAAGTGTCACAAGTTTCTCAGCCTCCATAGGACCGTAATAAGTTACGGTATGTTCCAAGCCGGCAAAACTCTTGATGATACCCACCAGCTTATCGCTCATAGTGGCAGCCTGACGGAGCTCATCGTTCGTAAGTTCCAATTCAACAGCAGGCAGACCGAACTGCAGATACTTACGCAGGAAGTAGCTGTATGAATCAAACATATTCAGGATGTTGTCACGTCCCTGTAGTTTGGTGACAATAAGATTCTGCAGCGCAATACTGTCGGGCTTAACGTTGGAGAGAACATTCTCCATCAGGGCAACAGCCTTCTCCATATTCTCCTGCAGACCAGACAGTGAGATCGTCGTGGTACGCATGTCACAGTCTATATCGAATCGGCATCCCAACTGATAGAACTGCTGCTTTATCTCCTCGGCTGTCATGCTGTCTGTACCCAGATAGTTGATATAGTCCGTAGCCAGGGGGAGGTAGCGGTTCAGTGCACCGTCCACTATCGTTGTGGTACCCACTTCGTATCTGTAGCTAAGGTTGAACAGGCCATTCAGCTCGTTCTTTCTGTACAGCACGGGAATGTCGCTCTTAGCCTTCAGGTAAGTGATATCCTTCTGCAAGTCTACGAACACAGGCTCTATGGGCTTCACTTCCGTATTCATAATCTCCTTGGCAAATACACTTATCGTGTCACGGTTCATCTTAATAGGCGTAATGGCAGGTTTTTCAACGGGTTTCACATCCTTGTCCTCGCCTATTCTCTTGTATACACAAACAAAGTTGTCTGCCTTCATGTGGTGCTTGGCAAAGGCCACGATATCATCCTTTGTCAGTTTCTCTATTCTGTTCAGGCGGTTAACCTGGTCTGCCCAGTCAACATCGTTCACGAAAGCATCCACGTACTCCATAGCTCGAGCCGAATTGTCCTCCAGCATATGCTGTTCAGCCAGTTTCTTCTCTGTGATGATGCTTTTCACCAGATCTTCCGAGAAATCACCATTCCATACTTTTTCCACCTCCTGCATCAGTAAGTCGCGCAGACTCTCCAACGACTGTCCGGGCTGAGGCATAGCAGCCAGCAGAAAGGCAGTATAGTCACAGAATGAAAGAATCTCACTGGAACTTGAAACCACCTTCTGCGGTAGATTCAGGTCGAGGTCCAACAGACCGGCTTTACCATTGTGCAGTACCTGAGACAGAAGGGCCAGGGTATCGCTCTGGTGGCTGTTGATGCCGTCGAAGCGCCAGCTCAGCAATACAGACTCAGGGTTGGGAGTTACCACTTCCTTTTCTACTACAGCTGTCAGTTCGGGCTGTGGTTCTATCTCTGGCTGCTTCAGGTCTTCATTCTTCTTCCAGTCGCCAAAGTATTTTACGATGAGGTCCATGGCCTCGTCAGGATCAAAGTCACCACTCAGACAGATAGCCACATTGTTAGGTACATAATACTGGTTGAAGAAGGTCATGATATTCTTCAGGCTGGGGTTCTTCAGGTGCTCACCTAAGCCAATAACAGAGTGGTTGTAGGGGTGAGTGGGAGTCATCACGCCGAATATTGCGTTTGACAGTTTGTCCCAGTCGCTGTTCAGATACTTATTGTACTCCTCATATACAGCCTCCAGCTCGGTATGGAAACCACGCAGCACCATATTCTTGAAGCGGTCCGACTGGATCTTTGCCCAGTTCTCCAGCTGATTGCTGGGGATATCCTCCATATAGACCGTCTGGTCGTTGCTGGTAAAGGCGTTACTACCGTCGCTACCGATGTTAGCCATCAGCTTATCGTATTCGTTGGGAATGAAGTAGGTACTGGCCTCATAGCTGATGCTGTCTATCTGGTGATATATAGCCTTGCGCTCCTCAGGGTCGGTAGTCGCACGGTACACCTCATAAAGGTCAGTAATCCTATCCAGCAGCACCTTCTCCTCCTCATAGTTGATGGTACCCAGATTGGTACTGCCCTTGAACATCATGTGCTCCAGATAGTGAGCCAGACCAGTTGTCTCGCTTGGCTCGTGTTTACTTCCGGCATGCACGGCTATGTATGTCTGGATGCGGGGTTGCTCTTTGTTAACGGTCATATAAACCTTCAATCCGTTATCCAGTGTATACATCTTAGTATTCAATGGGTCATTTTCTACAGTCTGATAGTCATACTTTTGCTTACAAGCGGTAAGACACACAACAGCTATTAAGCTGATCAGTTTAATCGTCCTCATGTGTTTCATTATTTAATGTTGTCTATAAATAGTTTGAATGATTTAGGTAGTTCTTTGTCTTTGTATATATCGAATGCCTTTACGGCTATCATAAAGCTGTTGACGTCCCCCCTTAGCATATAGGCACAGATGGCATAATCCAGCATCTTCTTCCGGTTGGGCGAATCCTTGTAGTAACGGGCCAACCTCAGCATCTCCACAGGGAAGGGATAACCGCCTACAAAATTATCAGCACGCATGGCAATGTCCTTCTTGAAGTTCTTTTTGGCTGCAGCCATCTTCTGGCGTCTTTCTCTGACAAAATCATTATGACAGGTAGATTTGGACAGCACCTCCAGGAACTTCTCTGCTATCTCCCATTCACCCTCTTCTATGCTGTAGTCTATCATCTGTCTCAGGCTCGAGAAACTGTTGCCATTGGGCATAATCAGGCTATACTCCTGCGCCTGATGAAACGCTTCATCATAAACCCCTAAGTTTAAATAGAACAGCCTGTTAAGTTGTAGCGTCACATACTCTCTTTCATGCGGAAAATAGAATTGGCTCTCCTCCATAATAGGATACATGGACAGATTATCGGGCAGTGTTCCCAAGGCACACTCAGCCAGCAGGGCATATCTCAATGCCGTACCGTTTCCGCGTCGGGCCTCTACTCCTATATGCTCCTTATAGAGCAAGTCTTCCCAGCGTCCTTCGTTCGCGAGGCTGACCATCTTCAAAATAAACTCTCTGTCATAATTAGACTTCTTGGTCAGCGGGTCGAAATAACCGCCCCACTCCGTATATCGGTCTTTAAAGGGTATAAAAACCAACTGTTGGCTGTACATAATCGGCACTATATATAATAGCATCGCCGGAACCAACCAGTAGAGCGCCTTCCTGACATTATAGCTTCTGTATATGAGAGCAGCATTGACCGCCAGCAGTACCATAATCATAGGTGTTCTCAGCAGCAGGAAGCCCAATGTTACGCAGACAAGGCTCCACAGCCATTTCCCCCTAATGTCCGGAATAAGCTGGAAGATACGGAGCATACCGAACAGGAATAGCGTCTGTAGTATGAACGAAAGGCTGAAGGTACAGAAATAGCCCAGCAGCACCGGCGGTAGCAAGGCCAGCCAGCAGAGCTTACCTCCCCACACAGTGCCTATCGGTGAGGCTTTTATAACACGATAGGCCAAGACACCCGTTATACCCAGCGCCACAGTCTGAATGCAAACAGCCGTCCATACCGACCCGTAGAACTGAATCAGGAAATCGGCCAGCCACAGTGTTATGGCAGGTAGCATCGCCAACTTCAGATACCAGTAGTCCCATGTCAGCACCCAATAGTCATCTCCCTCCATTGTTATAAAGGAATAAGGGAAATTCAGCCCTATGTAGATGGCGTATATCAGCAGCAAGGCCAGCAGAATGATATAGAAGGCCCCCTTCCAACCTCCCCCTTTGGAGGAGGTGACAATCCTGTCTTGGTGCAGTATATTATTATTCTTCTTCATTATCTATTACGGCAGCAAATTGTCACTTCGTTGACTTTCTCCTTCGGGCCGTCGAGCTAGACCTTCTCGCGTTCCGTTCGCGCACCCTTCGGTGTTCTTCACTCTTCATTCTTCACTCTTCATTTAAAGAACTCTGCCATTTCGTCCTTCGAGACTATCACGGCCCCTTTTATAAACTCAGGAATGTTGTACGCCATCATCAGCAACGTATTCTCCTGCGGATTCTGCTGAGGCAACAGGAAAGGCTTGTGGAATTTCTTTCCGTCCCAATACGTCAGCATAACACGAGTATATCGGCCATCAAAGCGTTTGGTAGCATACATCGCCCATCGTCCGTTGCTGCTCCATGCATGATAGCTCTCTGTGCGAGGACTATTGATGATATCCGTGGGCACCAGTTCACGGGTCTCCAGATTCATCATTTGCAGGTCCGATTCTGTATGATACAGGTTAAAGGCACCACATGACGAGAGCGAGAACAGCATGAACTTCCCGTCAGGCGTTATCCTGGGCATCATAGCCGTTCCGCCATGCTCGTAGCTGCTATAAACAGTATCAATGGCTCCCAGCCTACCCGTCTCAGCATCGAACGGAACACGCACAATGCTGTAGTGCAACTTATCCGTCTCCATAGGCATGTTCACGGGATGAGCCGTACTGAAGTAGAGCCACTTGCCGTCAGGCGAGAACGATGGGAACATCTCCAGGTTCAGCGTATCCGTAAACCTTTCGTCCTGCAATACCTTCTCGTTATCGATGTCATATACTATCAGGTCCGACCAAAGGTCGTACACCTCTATCTTGTCTTTGCTCTGTCCATAGAAGCTTTGGTGGGTGGCGTTACTCGAGAAGGCAATGAACTTCTTGCTCGGGTGCCAGATGTTATACGAACCGTGTCGGCCGTTACTCATGGCCTTGATGTCCACCTTTCTCATCTTGCCGTCACGCATCACTATGGTACCGCCGTTCTCGCCTCTTGCATGGAAAGTAAGATCCTTGGGGCTATAGTTGGCAAACGAGTGACAGTTCACACAGCCCCAATTGTTCTGTGTATTCTCTATGATAGGCTCCACGTCGAAATTCGTAAGGTTACGCTGGTAGATACCCATCCTGTTCCAACCCTCGTATCCGGGTGGCAACAGACGATAGGCTATCCACGGGTCTATCTCATCCTGAGCTATATCTATATTAAAGGGTTTATAGGTAACACCCTCTGGATGCTTCTCGTCCCAGACAGAGACGGTGACTGTAAGGACGCCCCCCTGAATCAGATTATGCCATTCAGAGACAGGGAATTCTACATAGTCCTTGCCGCTGACATCCAGCAAAGCACCCTTTTCGTTCTTTGCAACGGCCCTAATGTGCGTTGCACCCTCTACACCGAAGTTCAGGGGACAGATGTTCAGAGGCACCGTCACACCGATATAATCAGGAAATATCTCGGGCAAAGCATCCACACTCTCCTTAGCCTCCCGTTTCGAACAGGCAGCCAACAATAGCAGACACAGAACCAACCAACACTTTGCCTTCATACCATTCTATTAAAAGCTTTTCTTAAACTGGCGCGACATATCCCTGCGGTCTTCCTTCTCCTTCAGAGTTTCACGCTTGTCATACTCCTTCTTACCACGGGCAATGTGTATGTCCAACTTTGCCCTACCGTTCTCGTCAATAAACAGCAACACGGGCACAATGCTAAAGCCTGGGGCTTTCACCGTATTCTGTATCTTGCGAATCTCCCTGCGGTTCAGCAGCAATTTACGGTCTCTGCGCTCCACATGGTTGTTATACGAGCCCTGCTCGTACTGGGCAATGTACATATTCTTCACCCACACCTCACCGTTATGCACATAACAGTAAGTCTCCACCAGGCTGGCCTTACCCTTACGGATACTCTTTATCTCCGTTCCGGTAAGCACGATGCCAGCGGTATATTTGTCCATCAACAGGAAGTCAAACTCAGCCTTCTTGTTCTTGATGTTTACACTTCCTTTATTCTCTATCTTAGTTTTAGCCACAATATTCCAATTTACGGGGGACAAAGTTACGAATAAGCGAGAGATAAACGAAATAAATAACAATATTTATTTCTTTATCCGAGTAGAAGTAAGTTAGAACGAAGTTCAAAATTACGAAAAATCGAGAGCAGAACAAAAGAATTTATTCTTTTTTATGCCGAGATGAAGTAACTTCGAACGAAACCGCTTCCCGCACGCTCATGCACCGTCTCTTGAACAGAGTAGTATGAAGCGTGCAAACTAAGGGCATGTCACCTTTGCCTCGTTCCCCTTATCTGAACGACTCATCCAAATAAAGGGAACTACTCATTCGGATAATCCCTTACCCCCCATAGAGATTATCCGAACAAGTCGTTAAGATTATCCGAACACCCCATTCAGATAATCCCTTTCAAAGACAGCTTATTTCCGATGAAAAATCAACTTACAAAATAAAATATTTAAGTTGATTTCTGCCCGTAATTAAGTTAGAAAAGTATTCAGGTTTCAAACCCATCGAATTTACGCATAATTCGGGGAGTTTTCTGCGTGCAAACTATCCGAATTCAGCTTAGAGGCTCTATTGAAACCAGATGGAGAATTCCAGCCCTCCAAGAGCCAACATTTGCAACCTCCTCGAGGTTACACGTGCAGACTCCCGAGGGTGCAAAAAACGCGCTCGGATTCCCTTCGATAGTAACACACCGCTTCTCTCACATTATTATTTTGTTTAGCCATCGTAAGTATGATAGTTAGATATCGTAAGTATGATGTTTAGCCATCATTACTATGATACTTATCGATACAGAAAACAGGCCAGAAGCACCCAAGGGGTAACCGCTAGGTTTAGAATACGAAAAATCGCCGAGACTTCCGTATTGGAAATCTCGGCGATTATCAGGGTTCCCATTTAAGGGAAAGGGAATGTGTCAATTACTTCTTGTTCAGATACAGGTCAGCCTGTACAGCGCAAGCTACAGTACAACCTACCATGGGGTTGTTACCAATACCCAGGAAGCCCATCATCTCTACGTGAGCGGGAACTGAGCTTGAACCTGCGAACTGTGCATCTGAGTGCATACGACCCAGTGTATCGGTCATACCATAAGAAGCGGGACCTGCAGCCATGTTATCGGGATGCAAGGTACGACCTGTACCACCACCACTGGCTACGCTGAAGTATGCCTTACCAGCGCGGATACGCTCCTTCTTGTATGTACCGGCTACGGGGTGCTGGAAACGTGTGGGGTTGGTAGAGTTACCTGTGATAGATACGTCTACGTCTTCCTTCCAGAGGATTGCTACACCCTCGCGAACATCGTCGGCACCGTAGCAGTTAACGGCAGCACGGGGACCGTTAGAGTAAGCGATACGCTTAACCTCCTTCAGCTCACCTGTGAAGTAGTCGAACTGTGTCTGTACGTATGTGAAACCATTGATACGGCTGATGATCATGGCAGCGTCCTTACCCAGACCGTTGAGGATACAACGGAGGGGCTTGTCAGCTGGTCTTGACTTATTAGCCATCTGAGCAATCTTGATAGCACCCTCGGCAGCAGCGAATGACTCGTGACCAGCGAGGAATGCGAAACACTTGGTGTCGGGGCTGAGCAGACGAGCACCCAGCTCACCGTGGCCGATACCTACCTTACGGTCGTCAGCTACAGAACCGGGGATACAGAAGCTCTGCAAACCCTCACCAATATAGTTGGCTGCCTCTACGGCATCCTTTGCCTTCTCCTTAAGAGCAATGGCAGTACCTACTACGTAAGCCCACTTTGCATTCTCGAAGCAGATCATCTGGGTCTCCTCACAGGTCTTGTAAGGATCAAGGCCAGCAGCCTCGCAGATCTGGTTTGCCTCCTCGATAGAAGCAATACCGTGAGCGTTCAAACAAGCAAGAATCTGCTTGATACGACGGTCTTGTGACTCGAATTTTACTTCTCTAATCATAGCAGTTCCTCCTTATTCTTTACGTGGGTCAATACTCTTAACAGCACCGTCCTCGGCCTTTGTACGGCCATAGGTACCTGTAACACTCTTCAAAGCCTCTTCTGCGGGAACACCCTTCTTGATAGCGTCCATGAACTTGCCCATGTGAACAAACTCATAACCGCAAACCTGATCGTCCTTGTCGAGGTACATCTTGGTGATGTAACCCTCGGTCAGCTGCAGGTAACGGGTACCCTTAACCTTGGTACCATACAATGTACCGCACTGAGAAACAAGACCCTTACCCAGGTCCTCAAGGCCGGCACCAATCATCAGACCACCCTCTGAGAAGGCACTCTGGGTACGACCATAGACAATCTGCAGGAAGAGCTCGCGCATAGCGGTGTTGATAGCATCGCAAACCAAGTCGGTATTCAAAGCCTCGAGAATGGTCTTGCCAGGCAGAATCTCAGATGCCATAGCAGCTGAATGAGTCATACCAGAGCAACCGATGGTCTCTACCAAAGCCTCCTCGATAACGCCGTCCTTTACATTCAGGGTCAGCTTGCAAGCACCCTGCTGGGGAGCACACCAACCGATACCGTGTGTCAGACCGCTGATGTCCTTAATCTCCTTTGCCTGAACCCACTTTCCTTCTTCAGGAATGGGAGCAGGACCATGGTTGGGGCCTTTAGCCACGCAACACATGTTTTGTACTTCGTGTGAATAAACCATGTTTACTTTAAAATTTATAATTAGGTGTATAATTATTATCCAAAAATCATGCAAAAGTAGTAAAAAATGCGGTTATACACAAAAAAGGACCCCGATTTTTCTCAACTCCTACCTAATTATCATTATTTTTGATACCTTTGCATTACAAATAAAACATCATTATCATGCAAGTTAAGATTCAAGAATCCGAAATCATACAAGCCGCCCAAAAGGGAATGGATGCCTTTGTAGATGTCTTTCACAAACATATCCTGGACAGCATAGGCGGGGAGCTGAATGCGCAGAGCATGCAACAGCTTGCGCCTGACCAGATTACCCTGCTGGCCTACATCATCTTCCGCGATGAGGTGATGGACGGCGGATTCATCCAGCTGATACACAACGGCTACGGCCCTTTCATCTTCCTGAATCCCTTTGCCAAGGCTATGCGACTATGGGGAGCCAAGGATTTCTGTAACCTTATTTATAAAGGCAGGAAGCTCTTTGAGCAGTATGGCGACGAGATCAGTCAGGAGTATTCCGACGAGGAGTTCATGGCTTTATTTGAACACTATCCCGACTTTGACGAACTGGACGATGCCTTCGTGGAGATGGAGGAAGAGGTCACAGAAACAGTGGCCCGTTACATAGACGAGCACCTGGAGGCCTTTGCCGAAATCGTAAAATAAAGGAATCTGAGAATCAGAACAATAGGGAGATTCTGCCCCAGTGATAGGTGGCATGACCGTTGCCGTTGACAACAAAGTGCAGGTTATAGCCAATAGCCAGATTCTTATGCAACTGAACACCTGCACCGGCATCAAAGCTGCCCAAATGGTGGTGCTGTTTCAGATTATCGTAATTCATATACATATAGGTATAACCCAAGGTCAAATCGGCATAGAGCCTGATATTCTCGACACAAGGCAGATAAGCCCTGATTCCACCCAGACGGGCATTTACCACGCCGTAATGGTTAGGCGATCTAAGCGAATTCCAGCCAGACATATACGAACCACCGACAAGGTTAACGCCAAAGTATTCGTTTATCTCCTTCCTTAACATAAAGCCTACGCCCCATGCATCCTGAATGAATACGTCAACCTGTGTTGTCAGGCCCGAAGGTGGCAGGTCATAGCTACTATAAGGCTTGGAATAGGGAGTCATATACTGGTAAGGGTTATAGCTGACAGTACGGGCAGGATGACCATTAAAGATGTGCATGCCACCATTCTCGTACATTACATAATATATATTCACCAGTTTCTCAGCCAGGATGGGCCCCTGTGGGTTATCGGGCAATCGGAATTTCAGTTCTGTATTGGTAGTCTCCACTACCCTGACATTTATAGACTTACCGCTGGTATACACCACCTTGTCTTGCGCGTACAGCACGGAAGCCATTACCATCAGAACACTCAAAAAAAGTATCTTCTTCATGATATAAATACCAATATCTTCGGGGCAAAGGTACGAATAAGTGAGAGAAATGCAAAAGAAAAGTTTATTTTTCTTTCATTTCCGAACGGAAGTACCTCCGACTGAACAACAGACTAACACCCTCATAACATCATATCAGCAAGACCTTATAATCTCATAACCCAAAAATCTTAATTAGATATATTTATCGGTATAAACGATTGCACATAAAAAAGAAAATGTATACCTTTGCACAACGAAAAAAAACAATAAGGAAAATCCAAAATAATCAAATGGAACAGAAGAGGAATTTCAAGGTATTCTCTGGCACAAAAAGCCATTATCTGGCAGAGAAAATCTGCGCAAGCTTAGGTTGTGAACTTGGCAATCTATCCATCACAAAATTCTCGGACGGTGAGTTCGAGGTATGCTTCGAAGAGAGCATTCGCGGTGTTGACGTGTTCTTGGTTCAGAGCACTTTCCCCAATGCCGACAACCTGATGGAGCTGCTGCTTATGATTGACGCTGCCAAACGAGCATCTGCTCGCACCATCAATGCTGTTGTCCCCTATTTCGGTTGGGCTCGTCAGGATCGCAAGAGCAAGCCGCGTGTTAGCATTGCTGCCAAACTGGTTGCAGATATGCTTTCAGTGGCAGGAATTAACCGATTGATTACTATGGACTTACATGCAGATCAGGAGCAGGGCTTCTTCAATGTTCCCGTAGATCATCTTTACGCCAGCAGTGTGCTACTGCCCTATATCCAGAGCCTGAATCTGGACAACTTGGTTATTGCCACCCCCGACGTTGGCGGTACCAAGCGTGCCAGCACATACAGTAAGTATCTTAACTGTCCCATGGTGCTCTGCAACAAGACTCGCAAGAAGGCTAACGAGATTGCCCACATGGAAATTATCGGCGACGTAGAAGGCGCCAATGTCGTTCTCGTGGACGATATGGTTGACACAGCCGGCACCATAACCAAGGCCGCTGACCTGATGAAGCAGAATGGCGCAAAGAGCGTACGTGCCATTGCCAGCCACTGCGTTATGAGCGGTCCTGCCAGCGAACGCGTAGCAGATTCTTCAATCGAAGAAATGGTATTTACAGACAGTATCCCCTACTCTGGCAACTGTAGCAAAGTAAAGCAGCTGTCTATTGCTGACCTGCTGGCCAATACCATTCGTTGCGTCGAGGATAACGAGAGTATCAGCAAGCAGTACTTGACATAAAAATATTTGATTTGAAATTCTCGCCATCTATCAAATAAGAATATAAACAATTGAAGGTCCGTCTCTCGACGGGCCTTCAACATATTTTGATATTAGCCTTTTAAGGTAAAAAGATTGTTTGTCAGAATAACTTTAATAGTTTTCTAATGCAAAGATAAGGCTTTCTGTAGTTAAATGCAAAATTATAATATATGTTAAATAACACATTTAGAACTTTATCTGATTTTCAAGGGGGATATACATTATTATATAAAAGGAGAAGATAAAAAACCTTTTTTTACTTTGTATTGTGCTCACTTATTCGTACCTTTGCCACAATAATAAATCAAACGGATAACCTTAGAAGGAAAAATAAGATTATGGCAGAAATCAACATAACAGAACTGGAAGAGAAGAAAAGCCTGAACTTTATTGAGCAGAAAGTAAAAGCTGACCTGGCCGAAGGCAAGAACGGTGGAAGACTGCAGACACGCTTCCCGCCCGAGCCCAACGGCTACCTGCACATCGGCCACGCTAAGGCCATTGCCATGGACTTCGGCGTAGCGCAGAAGTTCGGTGGCGTATGTAACCTGCGAATGGACGATACAAATCCACAAAAAGAGGACACGGAATACGTAGAGGCCATCGAACGCGATATCAAATGGCTGGGATTCCAGTGGGGAAAGGTATGCTACGCCAGCGACTACTTTCAGGACCTTTGGGACTTTGCCGAATGGTGTATCCTACAGGGACGTGCCTACGTAGACGAACAAACAAGCGAAGAGATTGCAGCCCAGAAGGGCACGCCCACTGAGCCCGGAACAAACTCACCCTATCGCGATCGTCCTGCAGAAGAGAGTCTGAAATTGTTCAGGGAGATGAACTCGGGCAACGTAGAGCCTGGAAAGATGATTCTAAGGGCCAAGATAGATATGGCAAGCCCCAATATGCACTTCCGTGACCCCATCATGTATCGCGTACTGAATATGGAGCACTGGCGTACTGGCAACAAGTGGAACGCCTACCCCATGTACGACTTTACACACGGACAAAGCGACTATCTGGAAGGCGTTACACACAGCATCTGTACACTGGAATTCGTACCTCACCACGAGCTGTACGACCTGTTTGTTACGTGGATTAAAGAATGGAGAGGCGACAAGGGAGACATCGAGGACAATCGTCCACGCCAGTTCGAGTTCAACAAACTGAACCTGAACTATACCCTGATGTCAAAGCGTAATCTGCTGATTCTGACCAAAGAAGGTGTGGTAAACGGATGGGATGACCCCCGCATGCCTACCATCTGCGGTATCCGACGCAGAGGTTACAGCCCGCAGGCCATTCTGAACTTCATAGACAAAATCGGTTATACGACCTTCGATGCACTAAACGACATCAAACTGATGGAGGCTGCCTGCCGCGAAGACCTGAATACACGTGCCATCCGTGTCAGCGCTGTTGTGAATCCCCTGAAACTGATTATCGACAACTATCCTGAAGGAATGGTTGAGGAGATGACGGCTATTAACAACCCTGAGCTCCGCGATGCCGAGGGTAATACCATAACAGAAGGCAACACTCACATCATCCACTTCTCTCGCGAACTGTTCATCGAGCAGGAAGACTTTATGGAGGATGGCGGCAAGAAGTTCATGCGTCTAGGCCCCGGCAAGGAGGTTCGCCTGAAGAACGGTTACATCATTGCCTGTTCGGACGAACAGGACGAGCAGGGCAACTATAAGTGCATAGAGAAAGACAAGGACGGCAACATCGTATGCGTACATGCCACATACGACCCCGACAGCAAAAGCGGAATGCCTGGTGCCGATCGCAAGATTAAGGGTAAGACACTTCACTGGGTAAGCAGCAAACATAGCATTCCCTGCGAAGTTAGGAACTATGAATGTCTGTGGACTTGCGAGAATCCCCGTGATGCCATCAAGCAATACGAGAAGGAGAACGGCGTAAGAGGCATAGATGCCATGCGACCCTTCCTGAATCCAGAGTCGCTGACCATCAACAAGAATGCACTTATAGAGGAATTTGCCAAGGATCTGCCTGCACTGACATACTTGCAGTTCCAGCGTATCGGTTACTATAACGTAGACCCCGACAGCACGCCCAACCATTTGATTTTCAACAAGACAGTAGGACTGAAAGATACTTGGCAGAAAGGTAGTAAATAATCTGGCCTATGCGAGAAGAAGAAGACGAGGTATATTTCAACGATCCCGAATTTCTGGAATATCTTCAGACGTACGAACAGGCTCGCAAAGACGGCGAGCCTATCTACATGGATGCTGAAGAGCTGACAGATATTGCCGAATTCTACATGACGCAAAACAGGGAGAGCGAAGCCAACGAAGCAATTTCGTTGGCCCTCAGTCTGCATCCTAACAGTGTAGACCCGCTGATATTCCTTGCCAGACAACAGATGTTCCACGATAATCTGGAAAAGGCAATAGAAATAGCCCATACCATTCCTGATCAGCAAGACAAGGAAACAATATTCCTATGGATGGAACTACTCATCCGCTCTGACAAACCAGACGAAGCACTTCAACTTATAGAGTCTCAACTGGATGAATTAGACGAAGACAAGGAAACATTCCTGTATGACGCTGCCAGCATCTTCATCGACTACCAGTATAACGAGATGGCAGATCAACTCATCAAGACACTGGAAGAGAAATATCCTCAGAACAATAAGCTATGGAAATTAAAAACCGACAATTTCATAGAGAATGAGGAATATGACAAGGCAATAGAATTACTGCAGGAGTATATCGACGAACATCCATACAACTTCGTTGCATGGAAAAAACTGGCAGAGGCTCACGCCTTAAATGAGGAACACCTGGAGGCTCTGGACTGCATAGAGTATTGCTTAGCCATCAAGCCCAATTATAAAATGGCCTTACTACAGAAGTCACAAAGTCTGTTCCGACTAAACCACATGGATAAAGCTCACCAGATTTACACTGAACTACTGAAGAAGGAACCCCGAAATGGCAGACTCTTCTACATGGATGCCATCACACTGGCCAACATGGAGAATTTCGAAGATGCACGGACACAGATAAATAATGCGCTAAAATATACACCCGCGTACGACGAAGACCGCATTCAGTTCCTCATAAACAAAGCGTTCATAGAGGGAAAAAGTCATAACGTAGATGAGGCATCAAAAGCGTTGGACGAAGCCAGAAGGCTCTCCAAGAACTGTGAAGAAATAGAGTACAATCTGTTCATGGGAGAAATCTATCTGGAAAATGGCATGGAAACGGAAGCTGCTGAGCAATTCGGTATAGCATACAAGGAAAGCAAGAACAAGCAACAAACGTTGCTTACCATGGGAATTGCCTACGCAGAAACCATGCATTACCAGACGGCATTGTCACTACTGGAATCCTATGAACAGGAATATGAGGGCCAAGAAGGAGTAATTGCCATACCCTACTTAGCCTATTGCTACAAAAGAATCCATGATCAGGAGAATTATCTGAAATACCTTCGCAAGGCGGTTTCTGCCGACAGAGAGATTACAGAATACCTCTTTGCCAAGGATTACCCAAGCATACAACCGGAGGAATACTATCTGTATGCCTTCAAGAATGCATACGGACGTTTTCCCGAATCATGGGAATAACTATTCGCTGAATTCGCGGATACGCTGTTCCTCGCTTAACTTACAGATAAGAAGAGAATCATCCTTTTCGGCAACGATGAACCCATCCAAGCCTTGTATAACAACACGCTTCTCCTGTGTGGTGTGAATCATACAATTAGAGGTTTCATAGACCTTAATGTTGGGACCAATGCAGGAATTTCCATAAATATCACGCTCGGTATTCAGCAACAAAGAACCCCATGTACCCAAATCACTCCAACCGAAATCGGCAGGAAAGACAAAGATTTCTTCGGCCTTCTCTAATATAGCATAATCGACCGAGATATTCTCGCATTCAGGGAATTTCTCGTTGATGGCATCCTGTTCTTTATCCGTTCCATAAAGGGGAAGCAAGTCCTCAAAGATATCAGACATAGTAGGCTGATATACACGGAATGCATTGACAATGGTACTGACATTCCAAACAAAGATACCAGAGTTCCAGAAGAAATTATTCTTGGAGATATACTTGGTTGCTGTCTCTATATCTGGCTTCTCGCGGAACGAATCCACACGGTACATCTCCTTATTTCTGGCAGAAGAAAAGGCCAAATCTGCCTGGATATATCCATAACCTGTTTCTGGACGAGTGGCTTTCATACCAAGCGTTACGATAGCATCCGTCTCACCCACAAACTTAAGAGCAGACTTCACTACACGATGAAACTCGTTGACGTCCATCACAATATGATCGCTCGGTGTAACAACAATGTTGGCACGGGGGTTAATGGCCTTAATACGCCAGCTGACGTATGCAATACAGGGGGCTGTACCACGACGACATGGTTCTTTAAGAATATTGCCCATGGGAACATCAGGCAATTGTCTGTGAACCTCATCGGCATATTTGTCGGAGGTAACCACCCAAACATTGTCGGGAGAGACCATACCACGGAATCTGTCTAATGTTAACTGAATCAATGTCTTTCCGCATCCCAAAACATCAACAAACTGCTTGGGTGTCTCTGTAGTACTCATAGGCCAGAATCTACTTCCTACGCCTCCAGCCATAATTACCAGATGGTTACCGTTTTCCATATCTACTATCCACTTTGAATCGCAAAGATAAAAAATAATAATATGCCGACGTCTGAAATGACATAAAAATTTTTACCTATTATCGAATATTTAAATAAAAATCGCTTTAATTAATCTCTTTATATACAAATTTTGAGCACCAGACCGCCATATCGTGGAACAATAACACTTATGGGCCTGTCTGCACAAAAATCTAACCTGACACGCTTACCAGATATCATATTGGTAGCCGAACAGGATTCTTTTTCTTTTATGTTCCACAAGTCAAACATATGAGAGGGAATGAATATCTGCTTTTCCTCTTCTACACATGAGAAGTTGGCAATAACCAGCATAACATTCTTCCTGCCCTTTCGTGCAAAGACATACTGTTGATGCAAATCGGGATTACGATACATCAGGTCGTAAAATGCTCCGTCGGAAAAGGCTTCGTTCTGCTCCTTCAGGTTCAGCACCATAGAGTAATACAATCGCATGAGCTGCTCTTCGCGAGAAAGGAGGGCATTGTCGAAACATCCTTTGTTGCGCCAACGGCGAACCGTATCGACAGACCAATAATCAAAGATGGTTGTCCGACCATCACGGCCACTGAAGCCTTCCTGATCCATCCCTTTTTCGCCCATCTCCTGACCGAAGTATAACATGAAGGGATTCTTATACATCAGCGCACTTACCAACAACGGTGCCATACCTTTTAAAGGATCTCCTACATAGAAATCGCTGGCTATACGCTGTTCGTCGTGATTCTCGAGAAAATTGAGCATGTGAAGACGGATGTCATCGACCTGCTGCCAACAGGAGGTTATACATTGCGTACTGGCATTACCTTGTGCAACAGCCTTTAGGGTGTCGTAGAGTCCTACCTTATCGTATAGATAATCGAAGTGACCACGATAAATGTAGTTCCTGTATTCTGCAGGATTATACACCTCTGCAATAAAGATAATATCTGGGAAAGATGTCTTAACTTGAGGAATCGCCCACTCCCAGAACTCAACGGGCACCATCTCTGCCATATCGCAACGGAATCCATCAATACCCTTACCGCCCCAAAAGAGCAAAATATCTAACATCTTTTTCCAGGTGGAAGGAATAGGATTGAAATGCCCCACTCTACCGGCACAGATGTCTACGCCGTAGTTTAACTTAACAGTCTCATACCAGTCGTTACGTTCGGGCCATGCACAGAAGACATCATTACCCGTAGCTTTGGCAGGTTCTTCGCGATATGTGCTATCAGGCGTAATATTGTCCAGATGAAGCACTTCGCCTGGCAGATAATAGAAATTATTCAGGTTAGAGAAACCTTTGGTCGTATCATCTCCCACTCCTAAGTCTTCTGATCCCTGAGGGCAGACATCAGAATGATACTGACGAGCCACATGGTTGGGAACAAAATCTATGATGACTTTCAGTCCTGCCTTATGCGAACGATCCACCAAATTATGGAACTCCTGCATACGGGATGGGACCTTTACAGCCAAGTCAGGGTCTACATCGTAATAGTCCTTTATGGCATAGGCACTGCCAGCCTTACCTTTTACAACATCTGGATTGTCAGGACGAATGCCATAGGCCGAATAATCCGTTTGCGTAGCATGCTCAATGATACCCGTATACCAGATATGAGTAGCACCAAGGCTCCGGATTTCGTCCAGAGCCTTGAGCGTAAAATCTGCCATCTTTCCGCATCCGTTCTGGGCTTTTGTCCCATTAGGAAACAAACGACTGTTATCGTTACCGAAAAGACGTGTAAGAACTTGGTATATTATCATTCAATACCCTTAATGGTAACATCAGCGTTACCTTTGGCAATCTTACCAATCATACCTTGCAGAGCACGACCAGGGCCGCACTCCATAAAGTCTGTTGCACCAGCAGCAATCATATTCTGAACTTCCTGAGTCCAACGAACACTGGCTGTGAGCTGAGCTATCAGATTCTGCTTAATTTCAGCGGCATCGGTATGAGCCTTAGCATCAACATTCTGATAAACAGGACATTTGGGAGTATGGAACTCTGTCTGTTCTATAGCAGCCTGGAGTTCGTCCTTAGCAGGCTGCATGAGGGGGCTGTGGAAAGCGCCACCTACGGGCAATACCAAAGCACGTCGAGCACCAGCTTCTGTCAATTTCTCACAAGCTGCATTAACAGCCTCGATGTTTCCGCTGATAACCAACTGACCAGGGCAGTTATAGTTAGCAGGCACAACAACCCCGTTACCCTGTGCACTAACCTCAGCACAGATTTTCTCAACCACTTCGTCGTCAAGACCAATGATAGCTGCCATGGTGCTGGGAGCTGCCTCACATGCCTTCTGCATAGCTAAGGCACGGGCATGAACCAACTTCAAGGCATCCTCGAACTTCAAAGCACCAGCTGCTGCCAATGCGCTGAACTCTCCCAAACTATGACCACCTACCATATCAGGGTTGAAATCATCGCCCATACAAATGGCATTGATTACACTGTGCAGGAAAACGGCAGGCTGTGTAACCTTAGTCTGCTTCAATTCCTCTGCTGTTCCTTCAAACATAATATCGGTGATGCGAAAGCCAAGAATCTCATTGGCTTTCTCAAAAAGTTGCTTAGCTGTCTCATTGCTTTCGTACAGGTTCTTACCCATACCGCTGTACTGTGCTCCCTGACCGGGAAAAACAAATGCTTTCATATCTTTAATTATCAATAATTATATGTTTCTGTTCTGAGCTGCAAAATTATAACTTTTTGTATAATTATGCAAATTAATCACTCAGAGAATAAGGCTTGCCAGTCTTCACGCCTCTGCTCTTATTGGGCGTTGATACCATCTGGAACTCCAGTTTACCGCCAGCCAGAAGGTCAGCATGCGTGATATAAAGCTTGTCATAAGCCTTTCCGTTCAGTTTCACAGATTTTACATAACGGTTCTTGTCACTAACGCCAGGAGCAGAAATCTCAAGTGTCTTGCCATTAGGTAAAGAAACTTTGCAATAAGGAATATAAGGAGCGCCAAAAACATACTGGTCTGTACCAGGACATACTGGATAGAATCCCATCGCACTGAAGATATACCATGCCGACATCTGGCCACAATCGTCATTACCATGCAAACCGTCGATATTATTCACATACATACGATTCATTATCTCACGTAACCAATACTGGCTCTTCCAAGGCTGAGATGTCCAAGCATACAGATATGGTACATGATGGCTAGGCTCATTGCCATGAACATATCCGCCAAGGAGACATTCCTCTTCAATATCCTCGTTATCCTCGTAATATTTCTTGTCTAGGGGATGAGCAAACAAATCGTCCAATGCTGCAATAAACTTCTTATCGCCACCGAAGCAGGCAATCATACCCTTCACATCGTGGGGAACGTGGAAGGAGTAGTTGGCACTATTACCTTCTATAAATCCTTCACCATAGGTCTGCAGAGGAGAAAAGTCCTTCTTCCAACTTCCATCCTTGTAACGGGGACAAGCCAGACCAATAGAAGGATTAAAGACATTACGATAGTTAAGGGCGCGCTTCTTATAAGTCTCTGCCATTTCCTTATCACCGGCATCCAAAGCAGCCTGGTAGATAGTCCAGTCATCATATGCATACTCGAGAGTATTGCTGGCACTCGTACCGCAATGGTCGTAAGGCACATAACCATACTTCATATAATCTGTCAGACCTTCCATCCACTTTGACGTAGAAGTTGCCTTCATAGCCTCTAACATGGCCTTCTTGTCCTTTACACCCAATTTCTTGGCAACATCAGAAAGAACAGAAACAGCATGGTAACCACTCATACACCACCCTTCGTTGGCCATCAAATACCAAATAGGCAACAGATGAAGGGCACTCTGCTGCTGAATGGCAATCATACTCTGAGCCATATCAGTACCCTGCTGGGGTTTAAGCAGATTCAGTAAAGGATGTTCTGCTCTGTATGTATCCCAGAGTGAGAATACTGTGTAATTGGTAAAGCCATTGGCCTTGTGAATCTCCATATCATTACCACGATATTGGCCATCAACATCCATATAGACAGAAGGATTAATCATGGTGTGATACATAGAGGTATAGAAAAGCGTCTTCTGGTCTTCAGTACCTTCAATATCTACGGTGCGAAGCTCTTTCTCCCACTTATTGGCAGTCTCCTGACAAATCTGATCGAAGGTCTTGCCATATGTCTCGGCCTCGAGATTAGCTAAAGCACCACTCATACTAACGGGCGAAAGAGCCACCTTAACAGTTAATTTCTTGCTGGCAGGCAGCTTGAACTTGAAGTAACTGACAATCTCCTTACCAGCCATATCTGGGAAGTTATGCTGAATGTCCATCTTACGCCAGAAACCTGTGTACAACATACGCTGATTGTTGTTGTAACCATACTGGCTAATGGGCTCAGACAGAGAAATCGCAAAATAGGTATAGTTCTGACGAGCCCATCCACATGTTATACGATAGCCAGTTAGTAGAGTATCGTTCTCAACACGAAGGTAGGTCCAGAGCGTCTTACCTTCATAATTATAGATACCACTTCCGAGATCCAAGATAAACTGTCCCTCAGCCTCAGGGAATGTGTACTGATGAACACCTACACGCTGGGTGGCTGTGAGTTGTGCAAGTATATTGTAATCATCTAATTTAACCTCGTAATATCCGGCCGTACATTTCTCAGTATCATGCGAGAAACGAGAGCGGTAGCCACCATCAGGATTTTCTGCTGTACCAGGATTAGTATGGATCTTTCCCGTTGTGGGCATAATAAGGATGTCACCTAAATCGGAATGACCAGTACCGCTAAGATGTGTATGACTGAAACCAACAATAGTCTTATCATGATGTTGATAGCCAGCACAATATTCATAAACTTTTCCCTGATAATGGCCATCTACATTATGAGGGATAGTATCTGTCTCAGGACTCAACTGTACGATACCGAATGGCGAACATGCACCAGGGAACGTATGCCCCATCCCATTTGTACCAATGATGGGATTGACATATTTAAGAACGGAAGTCTGTGCATAAGCCTGCATGGCAACAAGCAACAGAGATAAAGCATAGAAACGAGAATAAAATTTCATACCTTTGTGCGTATTGTTTTAAACAGAAAGACGGGGAGCAATGCCTTATGCAGGCCAAGCATCCCCGTCTGTATTTTCTTAATATCCGAAAGTAATCACTTAGAAGCTGCTACACTATCCATAAACTCCTTGCAAGGCTTGAAATAAGGAATATCATGAGCCTCAATAACCAGAGTCGTATTCTTTGAGATGTTACGAGCAGTCTTCTGGGCACGATGCTTCAAAGTCCACGTACCCCAACCACGGATATAAACATTCTCTTTCTCCACCAAAGCTTCCTTGATGGTATCTACAATACCTTCAACAGCAGCCAACACAGTAGCTTGGTCTATACCAGTCTTCTGTGCTACAATCTTTACCATTTCAATTTTAGTCATCTTATATATATTTTTTTTATTATAAACTAATGTGTGTTCAAAAACCGAGCACAAATTTACACAAAGATTTCACTTTCCCAAAATTTAGACACCACATTTTTACAGAAAATAATGATTTTCTTCTACTTACGCCATGAAACCTTATATATTTTATGTCGATTTTATAGTCGATTATATCCCCAAGCATCCAAAATGTAACCCCATGCATCGTTCACCATTTCTATGGTACGTTGATCGTATGCATACCGATTCTTTTTGTGTCCTTTCTTCTTACCAATGTACGTTGCTATGGCAGGACGTGCTTCCTCCCAGCCTGGGATTTTCAGTTCTTTGTAAATTCGTTCAGTTATCTCAAGTGCATTATCCTCGAATTCCTCGAATTTCGCCTCGAACAAGTGGCCCTCGGGTATATATTTCTTTTGCTCTTGATATGCTTCGTACAACTCCTTATAACCATAAAGGATATTCTGTTCCATCTCTTCTACAGGGATGCTATTCAACTGCAATGGCGAGATGGTCTGGGTAAAAAACGAACGACTACTCTCGAATACAGTATAAGGATCCCGGATGAGATATATGAACTTTGCATTGGGAAACATTTCTACCAATGTCTTCACTTTTCCTGTATGTGGGGGATTCTTTGAAAGATACTGAGCATCCTTAACGTTGCGACGTGAGTTCCACAGGCTTATCTTTACAATCTTCATAAACTTATCCTTAAAGTCAGCTATCTCATCTGGTGTTGCCTTCTTCATGGTCAGGAAGCGGTCGCAATACTCCTTCATACTTTGTGGAAAGAACCAGAAATTATAGTATGATACTGGACAAGTATTTTGAAGAGCAAACTCTTCCTCCTGCGGCAGATCGGGATGCAGTTCCATCTTATCTGTGGGACGGTGGTTAGGGATAAAGACCTTCATGAGAGGTTTCAGTACCCACTGCAGGGACATCATATAATGAGGAAAGACTGTCTGGTAAGTCGTAGTATATCCGAACCTGGGATCTTGAGCAAAGATATTGTGAACAAAGGTGGTACCGCTTCGCCAATGACCAAGAATAAAAATTGGGTCATGCGACAGAGGAACATTAGCCAGTCTTTTCTGATACTTATATTCCTGCAAAGGAGCAAAAAGACTTAGAAAACGACAGGTACATTTGGTAAGAAACATTTTGGTCTTTTTCTCAGGAGCCACATAGCGGTCCTTGGTTATTGACTTAAATGTCTCCCAGTCAGCACCTACCAATGTATTGGCTGGTAATTTAGAAAAATCAAGCAGTCCCATGCTTTAATATGGATTGAAAATTAAAAACAGTGTGAGAAGATCATTTCTGTATACTGATTTCAAGGCCTTGCCGGCTTAGTTCCTTCACCATCTCTTCAATTGCCTCGTAATGTTCTTCTCCTATTCCCAGTTTCTTTAGATTCAACGTGGGAACATCTGCCTTATTGATATCCTCCATCTCAAGCGGACGGACAATCATACCCACAGCCGAGGTGTTATTGGTAATGGGATCAATAAGTATAAAGGCACCGGTAGCTTTATTCTGCTTGTAGGCATCAAAGAAGAGCGTCTTAGCCGTCGTAATGCGAACACAACCTATTTCGTTCAACTTGAAATCAGAGCCAGGCAACTGCTCCATTGTATTCACATCTACTCGATAACTCACCTCTTCTATGGTGGCTCGTGTAGTGTTTGTGTTATGCTTTAGGAAGAACTGCTTACTACGATTCATCGGTTCTTCGTCCATCCATACCAACATTGTCTCGAAATATCGGTCTATGTTAGGCAGATTGTCTGGACGGACAATCATCTCTCCCCTACTTATATCTATCTCGTCTTCTAAAGTAATACATATACTCTGCGGACAGAATGCGACACATTCCCAATCTCCCCGACGAGAGTTTGAGAGGGACTGTCGGTCAGGTCCGTATATTCCCTTGACCCTACTCTTCTTCATGCTAGGTAATGCTATTACCTCATCACCTTTACGGATAACACCGCTGGCAATCTTGCCACAGAAGCCACGGAAATCGAGATTGGGACGCAATACATACTGAACAGGGAAACGGAAATCATCCATGTTACGATCTCGGTCTATGGGAACAGTCTCCAAGAACTGAAGCAGTGATACCCCATCGAACCAAGGCGTGCGTTCACTTTTTTCGACAACATTATCGCCCTCTAAGGCCGATAACGGGAAACATGTCACATCCTCTATTCCCAACTGGCTTGTCAGTGCCAGGTATTCATCTTTAATTTTTGTAAAGACAGGCTCCGAGAAATCCACAAGGTCCATCTTGTTTACAGCCAAGACAATATGCTTGATTCCCAACAACGAAACCAAAAATGTATGCCGACGTGTCTGAGTGATAATACCAGTTCGTGCATCCACTAATATGATAGCCAGATTGGCCGTACTACCACCCGTAATCATATTACGAGTATACTGTTCGTGTCCTGGGGTATCAGCAATAATGAACTTGCGCTGGTTGGTCGAAAAATAGCGGTAGGCTACATCTATGGTGATACCTTCTTCGCGCTCAGCCTTCAGTCCATCCAATAGCAAGGCATAATCTATCTGACCTGCTCCTGCATTTCCGACACGTTTCGAGTCGCGTTCCAGTGCCTGCAGCTGATCTTCATAAAGTTTCTTGCTATCAAATAGAAGGCGACCAATCAGCGTTGACTTACCATCATCCACTGATCCTGCCGTTAAAAGCCTGAGCAAATCTTTCTTCTCATCTGCATCAAGATATGCCTTTATATCTAACTGTTTGTCTTCCACGTTTATTTATTATATTTCTTTATTTCATTTGGTCGCCTTTATCGTTTGACGATATTACATAATAACATTACTATATTACGTTTTGGATGACCTTAAAAATAACCTTCTCTTTTCTTTTGTTCCATGCTGGCCTCTTGATCAAAGTCGATGACACGCGTAGTACGTTCGCTCTTAGTGGTAGTCATCATCTCTTCTACAATCTCTTCTATAGTAGTGGCATTGGACTCTACGGCACCCGTCAACGGCCAGCAACCTAACGTACGAAAACGTACCATACGATTGTGAATCTTAGGCACCAGTTCCTTAGGAAGACGATCGTCATCGGCCATAATCAGATTACCGTCAATCTCAACACAAGGACGCTCCTTGGCATAGTAAAGAGGCACAATAGGAATTTTCTCCAGACGAATATATTGCCATATGTCCAACTCCGTCCAATTGCTCAAAGGGAAAACACGAATGCTCTCACCCTTATGAACTCTACTATTATAAATATCCCACAGCTCTGGACGCTGGTTCTTTGGATCCCACTGATTAAACTGATCGCGAAAACTAAAAATACGCTCCTTAGCTCGGCTCTTCTCTTCATCACGACGTGCACCACCGAAAGCAGCATCAAACTTGTACTTGTTTAAAGCATCCAATAGTGCTTTTGTCTTCATCAAGTCTGTGTGAACCTTGCTTCCGTGGGTAAAAGGGCCAACTCCAGCATTAAAAGCCTCTATATTACTTTCAACAATTAAGTTCCATCCATGCTCCTTAGCATACTGGTCGCGAAACTCGATCATCTCGCGAAACTTCCATTTTGAGTCGATATGCATCAGGGGAAAAGGAACCTTACCTGGTGAAAAAGCCTTCTCGGCCAGACGAACCATTACGCTGGAATCCTTACCTATACTATACAACATTACAGGATTCTCAAACTCGGCAGCCACTTCACGAATGATGTGGATACTCTCGGCCTCCAGTTCCTGCAGATGTGACAGACTATATTCTTCCATATCTTTTTTTATCGTTTTATTTCTTGGTCTGAAAAGAGAGAATCATCTCCACCACCCTATTCACTGAATCTTCTAACGAGATAATGCTGGTATCAATCTTTAAAATAGGATTTTCCGGAACTTCAAAAGGGGCAGAAATACCGGTAAAGTTTTTTACAACACCCTTTCTGGCTTTGGCATAGAGCCCCTTTACATCACGTCGCTCACATACTTCCAAAGGAGTACACACAAAGACCTCCTTATAGTCCTCCTTTCCTATAATATCACGTGCCAAACGTCGAACATCATTGGTGGGACTGACAAAGCAAGCCAATGTAACAACGCCCGTCTGAACAAAGAGTTTACCTATTTCTGCTATACGACGAATATTTTCCATTCGGTCTTCAGACGAGAAGCCCAAATTACTGTTAATGCCGGCACGGATATTGTCACCATCCAGTATTCTGCAGAGTATGCCTCGTTTGTGTAGTTCACGCTCTACCCCCATAGCTATGGTGCTCTTACCACTTCCACTGAGGCCTGTAAACCAAACCATTAAACCATGCTGATGCAGGAGAAGTTCCTTGTCAGCACGCGACATCATTTGGTCATATATAGGATAAATATTCTCTGTCATAGTAAATTATAAATAGAAAAGAGGTATCAGAAATACGCTCATTAGGAAAATTATAATGTTCAATGGCAAGCCTACTTTCACAAAATCCTTGAATTTATACCCTCCAATACCCTGAACAATTAGATTAGTCTGGTAACCAATGGGTGTACTGAACGACGAACTAGACGCAAAACATATGCAAATTACAAAAGGCATCGGATTTACGCCCAATCGATCTGAAACAGCCAATGCAAGAGGGAAGGCTAAAGCTGCAGCAGCATTATTGGTTATCAGTTCAGTAAAGATGTTAGTAATCAAAAACAGAGCTGCCAGAATAATATATATACCATACGAACTACCTTCTACAGCATCCGTCAGCGAAATGATGTATCCTGCGACAAAGTCAGCAAAACCAGACTTGGTCATAGCCGTACTGATGGCAAAGGCACATGCAATAGTAATGAGTACATCCCATGAAAAGAACTTAGTATACTTCCGAGGATTAAACATTCTACTCCATGCCATAACAATGGTGGTGATACAAGCAAAGAAGAACATGTCCAATTTCAGAAACGTAAAATTATTTGTTACAATAGGTAACTCACCAATTGTTGCTCCAATAATCATCATTACCAACAATCCAAAGGCAAGCCACCGTTTCCTCGTACCCATCGGAGGCTCATAATCGCCCACGCGGTTTATCATCCAGAACACACGACTCTCACCCCATGCCTTCATAAAACTATCCTCAGCATCCACTATCAGTGTATCTTCGTGCGTAAGCGGCGAATGCATATAGTCACCGGACACAATATTTCCATTTCGACGAATGGCACGCACATGGGCACCATAATGACGGAAAAAATCAAACTCAAACAAAGTCTTGCCTAATCCAGGAAAACGGTTGCTTAACAAAACTTCAAAACGGTTCATACCCGGTGCTATGAGGGAATCATCAGCATCTTCCTCCGACCTGCGGTCATCTGGCAACAAATACTTCGAGAAGAATATCAAATAGACAAGACCAATTAATGCAATAAAGACACCAACTTTTGTAAGTTCAAACATGTGCATACCATCCACACCGTACTCCAAAAGAATACCATTCACCTCTCCCTTTGTTTCTTCTAATGTTGATATCTCGTCATTATACTCCTGAAGCAGCATACCGTGAATCACCAGATTGGTTGTAGTACCAATCAGTGTACAAATACCGCCAAGTACGGTGGCATAGCTCAAGGGAATAAGAAACTTGGTAGATGGCAACTTCATTTTACGTGCCCAATTCTTAATCATTGGAGCAAAGATAACCACAACAGGCGTATTGTTAAAGAAAGCAGAGATGAAAGAAACAATCGGTAAAAAATGCAGGTTCACCTTTGTCACTGACACATTCTTCTTAGGTAGCATATAAAATACAAACCGCTCTAACAAACCACTTTTGCGTACACCCTCGCTGACCAAATACAAAAGAGCGACGGTTATCATACCCTTATTAGAGAAACCCTTCAGTGCCTCTTCCGGATTAATAATACCGGCACAAAGCAATAACACCACAGCCGTAAACAATATAAGACCAGGGCGTAACATCTCCTTCATCAGTGCCATCAGCATCAGCACAATGACACATGCCATAAAAATCAATTCAAATGACATATCGCCGACAAAATTATAAATAATTTCTGTAAATCAACGACCAATAATCCTAATTAATAATAAAAAATGGTATTTCCCAAGAAAGATGGGAAATACCACTTACAACAACTCAGGAACAACTCCTGATATGCAAAGAAAAATTCATTAATATTCGTTCCAGCTCTTAATGGCCAAATCATCCTGACTGAGTGTACAGAATGCCTCAATGAAAGCACTAGCCAAACGAGCATTGGTAATCAAAGGAATATTGTGGTCAATAGCGCCACGACGAATCTTGTAGCCATTTGTCAGCTCACGTTCTGTGTGGTTCTTGGGAATATTTACAACCAAGTCGAACTTATGATCTGCAATCATCTTCATCACATTCTCTCTACCATTATTATTATCCTCATCAGGCCAGTTTACAGCAATAGCCTTAGCACCATTCTCGTTCAGGAACTTAGCAGTACCTTCGCTGGCATAGATGGTATAACCTGCTTTGGTAAGCATACGTGCACCATCCAAAAGAGCTACCTTCTCCTTAGTCTCGCCACTTGAAATCATAATAGCTTTTTCCTTGCTAGGAATCTTATAACCAGTAGCAATGAGAGAATTCATCAAAGCTTCTTCGAAGGTATCACCTAAGCAACCAACTTCACCAGTACTGCTCATATCAACGCCTAAGATGGGGTCAGTATTCTGTAAACGATTGAAACTGAACTGACTAGCCTTAACGCCAATGCGATCAATGTCAAAAGCGCTCTTGTCAGGCTGTGTATAAGGAGCATCGAGCATAATACGAGTAGCTGTATCAATAAAATTACGCTTAAGCACCTTACTAACGAAGGGGAAGGAACGGCTGGCACGCAAATTACACTCGATAACCTTAACATCGCGACCCTTAGCCAAGAACTGGATGTTGAAAGGACCACTAATGTTTAGCTCCCTAGCAATGGCACGTGAAATCTTCTTAATCTGACGTGCTGTAGCAAAGCTAATTTGCTGAGCAGGGAATGTCATAGTAGCGTCACCTGAGTGTACACCAGCAAACTCCACATGCTCTGAGATAGCATATTCAACTACCTCACCACACTTGGCAACAGCATCAAACTCAATTTCGTTGGTCTCCTGCATGAACTGGCTAATAACAACAGGATACTCTTTGCTAACCTCACTGGCCAATTCCAGGAAACGCTTCAATTCTTCGTCATTATGACAAACGTTCATTGCAGCACCAGAAAGCACGTAAGAAGGACGAACTAAGACAGGATAGCCTACCTCATCAACAAACTTCTTCACATCATCCATTGATGTCAGCGCGCTCCACTTAGGCTGATCAATGCCCAACTGGTCGAGCATAGCAGAGAATTTGTTACGATTTTCTGCACGGTCAATGCTGACAGGACTTGTACCCAAAATGGGTACACTCTGACGATAGAGCTTCATAGCCAAGTTGTTTGGAATCTGACCACCCACACTGACAATTACGCCATTAGGATTCTCCAAATCAATAACGTCCATGACACGCTCAAACGACAACTCATCAAAGTACAAGCGATCACACATATCATAATCGGTACTAACTGTTTCAGGGTTGTAGTTAATCATGATGGACTTGTAGCCCAGCTTACGGGCTGTCTGAATGGCATTCACCGAACACCAGTCAAACTCTACGCTTGAACCGATGCGATAAGCACCAGAGCCCAGGACAATTACAGACTTCTCATTCTTGTAATAGTTAACGTCATAACCTTCTGTAGCATAGGTCATGTATAAATAGTTGGTTAGGTCGGGATGCTCGCTGGCAACTGTGGGGATTCGTTTAACAGCGGGAAGGATACCAGCCTTAATACGATGTGCACGAACTGCCAGATTCTCCTTCTCCATATTACCACTACTGGGCTTCAACACAAAGCGAGCAATCTGGAAATCTGAGAAGCCAAGCATCTTAGCTTTCTTTAATACCTCTGCGGGGAGTTCATCTAATGAATTATATCCTTCCAAGACGAACTTGAAGTCTACAATATTCTTCATACGCTCAATGAACCAAGGATCAATCTTAGTTAATTCATTGATGCGCTCTACGGTATATCCTTCTTCCAGAGCTTGTGCTATGGCAAAAATACGCAGGTCAGTGGGGTTTGCAAGTTCCTCGTCCAAGTCAGTAAACTTTACATGGTCATTTCCGACTAATCCATGCATACCCTGGCCTACCATTCGCAAGCCCTTCTGAATCATCTCCTCAAAGCTACGACCGATACTCATAATCTCACCTACAGACTTCATGCTGGAGCCTATCTTACGGCTTACGCCTGCAAACTTGGTAAGGTCCCAACGGGGTATCTTACAAATCATATAATCCAGTGAAGGAGCAACGTAAGCGGAGTTAGTCGTACCCATCTCGCCAATCTGATCAAGGGTGTAGCCCAAAGCAATCTTTGCAGCCACGAAAGCCAATGGATAACCAGTCGCCTTTGATGCAAGAGCCGAAGAACGACTCAGACGAGCATTAATCTCAATGATACGATAGTCGTTGGTCTCCGCATTGAATGCGAACTGAATGTTGCACTCTCCCACGATGTTCAGATGCTTTACGCATTTAATGGTAATATCTTGCAGCATTTTTACCTGATCATCAGTTAAAGAGCAAGTAGGAGCAACAACGATAGACTCACCGGTATGAATTCCCAGAGGATCAAAGTTCTCCATAGAGGCAACGGTGAAGCAGTGGTCGTTAGCATCGCGGATGCACTCAAATTCAATTTCCTTCCAACCTTTCAGACACTCCTCAACTAGGATCTGAGGTGCAAAGGTAAAGGCACTCTCAGCAATCTCACGGAAAGTCTTCTCGTCAGGACAAACACCGCTTCCCAGACCACCCAAGGCATAGGCAGAACGAATCATGATGGGATATCCAATCTTGCTAGCTGCAGCAACAGCACTGTCCATAGTCTCACAGGCCTCAGAAACAGGAACCTTCAAGTCTACCTTGTTCAACTCCTTAACAAAGAGGTCACGATCCTCAGTATTCATGATAGCCTCAACCGAAGTACCCAGCACTTGTACGCCATACTCTTTCAACACACCACTCTGATAAAGAGCAGTACCTACGTTCAGACCAGTCTGACCGCCCCATGCTAACATAATACCATCAGGACGTTCCTTCTTAATAATCTCAGTAATGAAGTGAGGAGTAATAGGAAGGAAATACACCTTGTCAGCAATGCCTTCACTTGTCTGTATAGTTGCCACATTGGGATTCACCAGCACAGAGTAGATGCCTTCTTCTCTCAGTGCTTTCAACGCCTGGCTACCAGAGTAGTCAAACTCACCGGCCTGACCAATCTTCAATGCGCCAGAACCCAGTACAAGTACTTTTTTCAGTTCGTTCTTCATATCTTTTTCTATATCATTAAAATGTGTTATTTCCTATAAAAAAAAGACCACCTTACCGATTGTGACATCGGAGGTGGTCTATTTATTATTTACCTTTTATGTATTGTTCTTGGTTGTCCCATAAACGCTCTTTTCATTTTCGGCTGCAAAATTACAACATAATTTTCGACCCGCAAAATAATCTGAACATTTTTTTCTTAAGCATCATTATTTTTTATTCATAAGCACTTTCATCCAATATCCACCAATCACAGAACGAGCCTTAAACCCAGTCATACGACCGGTTTTGGTATCATGCCAGTCAGAAATAGGCACACGACTCTCCGTCTCGTTTATGTATTTGTACAGAGGATCGACAAACTTTTGGAAGTCCTTATCTGACTGAGCCATCGCTGCCGTCCACATAATCCAGTCACTCTTTGTGTAGTCCTTACGGCAGTCTAAAGGCAAACCATATTCATTCTGTTTGGCTAAGTAGTACTTAATCTCCGTTTGCATTGCATTGTTAGGAATGATACCAGTGTTCCAGAGTTTATCCCAAACCATATTATATTTCTGACTCCATGTTTCGGCACCTGCACCATAAGCCAATTCGTAATGATCCTTCGCCAAGGTCTCTTTCTCCCAAGCAGCAGCCATTTCCTTAGCCTTGGTATTGTACTTTTGGAAAACGTCGTCCAGGCCCTTCATCTTGGCAATCTCAGCATATCCGGCAACACCCATAATAGCTTTGATAGCCAGATTGCAATTACCTGCCCAATGGCCTGCAAAGTCATCGGTACAAAGCTGGTTAGCTGGATGCAAACCATTTTCAACAAGATAATCTGCCCATGTGGTAATAATATTCCAGTACTTATCGACATACAGTGTGTTACCTTCTTGTTTACATATCTGAGCAGCCAAAGTAATCATATTACCAGCCTCCTCAAGAGGCATATCACCGCCATATACTTGGGCATTGGCTTTAGGGTACTGACCTAAGTCATGTGCAGCAAAGGGTTTAGTCCAACGGCCTGTGTAACTATATTCAAAGATAGAAGTCATCATACCCTTTTGCAACTCTGGATTATAACACAGATACAAGGGAGCCTCAGGATAAGTCAAGTCTACGGTATTAACACAACCATTTGAGTTATTCTCTTTAGAAAAGAAAAGAACATTACCATCAGCATCCTTAAAGAGTTTATGAGCTGCATTCACATGACGATAAGAACCGCTGAGAATCTCTGCATATTTCACACCGCCTGCCAAAAGAGCATCGTCGTATATAATCTTATCCATCTGACGGCAACGCTGCATGATATTAGAGTAATTGTTACCCATTCGGTCAAACATATCAAAGATGCTAACATTGCCATCATGAGCCCAATAACCTTTGTACCGCCTGTAGAAATACTCAATATCCCATATTTCGTCATAGCCTATCATAGCAAAGCTACACCCATGAGAAGTAGAGCCAAAGTCATGAACGTATGCCAATGTAGGCAATGAAACCTGCTTTTGACATACTACCTCACGCTCGCCACGAGGTAAACGACCATCAGCCAGAAACTGAGTCTTAATATCATTGTCAGAAGCAATAGCAAGATGACCATTTACGCCAGACAAGTAGACATAACCCCAGTCGATACAGATTCCGTCACCTGTCTTTGCCAGAATGGGTTGCTCTATTGTACCAGACTTAAGGTATTGTTTGCCGTTCTTGAATACTCTAGTAGAAACAGTAGGCTGATGCACTTTATTTACAGCCATCTGAGGCGTAGTGGAAACATAGAACTGAACATTATGCTTCTGTCCGTCAGTTGAACGAACCTGATAAGAAATATAGTTGATAGGGGCAGAAAGCAAGTCATAATCATCTATGATATGAGGAGCCGTAAAGATCACATCCAATTCGACAGGACCACACCCAAAAGTATAATATGTATTGCAGGCGAGCACATCTACGCTCTTCTGTTGTGCAGTCTGTATGCTCTCATTACCTTTTGCTATATTGCGAAATAGACCAAAGTCAACCAGTGCACCACCCGTCTTATTATAACAATGTACAGCAAAAACATTCTTACCTTTTTTCAGCATATCGCGTTTTTCACCATCCAGACGAACAATAACACCATCTACATAATCCATAATACCTGTAGCAGCTTTCTTACCATTGATATAAATTTCGCAGGCATCATCATGCGAAAAGATAAGATACAAGTCACCCTGTAACTGATCAGCTGTCAAATCAACGGTTCGACGTATCCATATATGGTCATCCTCCTTAGTCCATGAAGTGCGTATGTTATCATAGTTGTCAGATCCGAAGGCACCTTTGCCTGTTTTCCATGCAGTAGCATTGAAGTCTGCCATCTCCCAACCGTCTGCAGGTTTCTCGCATGTATACTGGGCTTCCCATTCTGACTCGTTAGACATAGGTATCACGCTCTCCATCAGCGTACGCTGTGCAGCGCCCATCCAGCGATAGGTTACACCATCAACACGCAGCAAGCCCTCCAGAGGTTTTTCGTCATTCGTCCAATGACGAGTGGAACCGTCAGTCAGATTATCATAAGGGCTCCATACAGAAAAGTAAGGATCACTGACAATCAAAGGCACGCTTGGCAAACGAAGGTTAATCTGCTTGTAAGGTTTGAACAATTCGGCACTCTGAGCCCATCCCAGTGCGCATACTGCCACAAGGGCAATGGTCATAAAAGTTTTCTTCATTTGATTTATTGGGTTAATTTGTTAATTTGTTGTATCTCCTCAGTGGAAAACGCAGCTGATTCTGTCGCTTCCAGATTTTTCTTCAGTTGTTCTGGCGAACTTGCACCGACAATTACACTTGTAACACCTCTTTGCTGCAGAATCCAAGCAAGAGCCATAGTAGACAGATTCTCGCCTCGCTGGACAGCAATATCGTTCAAAGCCCATAGCTGTTTCATACGTTCAGGAGTCAAAGCATCCGCTTTCAGGAAACGTGGGTCATTGGCTATACGACTATCCTCAGGGATGCCATTCAGATAACGATCAGTTAGCAATCCTTGTGCTAATGGCGAAAAGGATATGAATCCAACCCCATCCTCATAGCATTGTCTCAGTATGCCATCCTGCAAAGGTGTCTGGTCGAGAAGATTCAGCCTACCCTGATAGATAAGGCAAGGTACATCCCTATCTTTTAGGTATTTGAACCCATAACATGCTGCCAGCAAGGGCCAACGACTCAAGCCTACATACAGAGCCTTTCCCTGGCGTACTACATCTACCAATGTCTGCAATGTCTCATCAAGGGGCGTATTAGGATCATAACGATGACAATAAAACAAGTCTACATATTCCAAGTTCATGCGCTTCAGACTTTGGTTCAGACTAGCAATAAGATGTTTTCTTGATGCCCAAGAGCCATAAGGTCCTTCCCACATATCATATGCAGCTTTAGTAGAGATAAAAAGTTCGTCTCTGTGGGCACATAAATCGCTGCGCATCATTTTACCCATAAAACTTTCAGCAGCACCTGGTTCAGGCCCATAGTTGTTAGCTAAATCAAAATGTGTGATACCAAATTCAAAAGCCGTCAGAACGATAGCTCTCGAAATCTCGTAGGGAGTCAGACATCCAAAATTATGCCACATACCTAGACTGATTTCAGGCAGTAGCACACCACTATTTCCACTTCTGCGGTATAACATACTTTAATCTAATGTTCTTAGCTAATCTGGTTAAATCTTCATCAATTCGGCTGCGAAGGTACAAAAAAAAATCCGTTTTCTCACAGAAAGAATGCTTAAATTCAAGGTAAATCTGCATGTAAAATGCTTATTTTTATAATAATGACAGATTAAAGCACTCTGTTGTATAAGGATGAGTAATGAATATTTTATAATTATTCTTTGTTCGTGTTACTCTTTTTTTGTAATTTTGCACCGCAATTGGTTCTCCTCTCCCCTAAGGGGAAACGCGGAGCTAAGATGGGAACGCAGTGAAATTCTGCGACATTACCCGATGCTGTAAGTCCATTTTAATAAGACGGTTAATAGTGTCACTGAATTCAACTTTAAACCCTGCCTGGGGCAAAAGGTTGAGAAATTTGGGAAGACCGCACCGCCTGCAAGGATGAAGTCAGAAGACCTGCCTTTTGCAAGAGAAAGTATAGCCTGCGGGATTACGGGCACTTAGCAAAGTGTATATTACAACCTGAACTAAAAACCATGTGAACATCATATGATGGTCATATGACTTTTGTATGTGAGTACATCAACTTGTATAATAAATAAAATTACAGATATGTTTAAAATTTTTACTGGTAATCATCTTGTTGAGGCGTATCACCGACGAAAGAAGGAAAATCGGAACAACTGCCTCATTTGCAAGGCATTAAAACTGCTCATAGCTATTGTTGTGGGCATTGTGCTGTGGACACTACCCACAGAGACATTTGGGATAGAAGGATTAACACTTATTGAGCAGCGTGTGATAGCACTCTTCTGCTTTGCCACACTTATGTGGATCTTGGAGGCTATTCCCTCATGGACTACCTCAGTGACCATTATTGTCATATTACTGTTTACGTGTAGCGACAGTGCTCTAAGGTTCTTTATCAGCGCACCAGAAGAGCAGTTAGGAAGCATTCTCTCTCACAAGGCCATCATGGCCTGTTTTGCCAACCCTATCATCATGCTCTTCATCGGCGGATTCATCCTGGCTATTGCTGCCACCAAGAGTGGGCTGGACGTCAAACTGGCAAAAGTCCTACTGAAACCATTCGGCACCAAATCAGAGAACGTGCTGCTAGGCTTTTTGATGGTAACAGGATTGTTCTCTATGTTCCTCAGCAACACTGCCACCGCAGCCATGATGCTAACTTTTCTAGCTCCTGTGCTGAAATCACTCCCCGCAAACGGCAAAGGTAAGATTGCTCTGGCACTGGCTATTCCCATTGGTGCCAACATCGGTGGTATAGGTACCCCCATCGGCACCCCTCCTAACTCTATTGCTCTGTCTTACCTGTCTGACCCCAATGGCCTAAACATACAGATTGGATTTGGCCAGTGGATGGCTTTCATGGTACCCTTTGCATTGTTGTTACTCTTTATTGCATGGCTCATTCTGAAAGTGATGTTCCCCTTTACACAGAAGAAAATCGAGCTACAGATTGAGGGTGAGACAAAGAGCGACTGGCGTTCTGTGGTTGTATACGTAACCTTTGCCGTTACCGTATTGTTGTGGATGTTTGACAAGAAGACAGGTGTCAACTCTAATGTTGTAGCCATGCTGCCCGTAGGCGTCTTCTGTACCTGTGGTATCATTACCCGTCGTGACCTTGAGGAAATCAACTGGTCTGTCCTATGGATGGTAGCTGGTGGTTTTGCATTGGGCCTAGCCCTGCAAGACAGTCATCTGGCAGAGCACCTTATCTCTGTAATACCCTTCAGCTCATGGTCACCTCTGCTGATGATTTTGGGTAGCGGTCTGCTATGCTATGCTATGGCCAACTTTATCAGCCATACGGCCACGGCCAACCTACTCTTCCCCATTCTAGCCTTGGCAGGCCTGTCAACTACAGAGACACTAGCCAGTTATGGCGGCGTAAGCACACTATTAATCGGTGTTGCACTAAGCTCATCACTAGCTATGATTCTACCCATCTCTACACCTCCTAACGCCTTGGCTCACGGCACAGGTCTTATTGACCAAAAGCAGATGATGCGCGTGGGAATCATCATGGGTATCATCGGCCTAGCACTTGGCTACATTTTGCTAATCTTTATCGGCAAATCAGGTTTTGTAAGTTAAGTACATTTTTACTATCTGCTAATTATAATTACAAAGAAAATGCCTCAACTGCGAAGTTGGGGCATTTTTCTTAAATATTGCTTGACTACAGAATCATTATACAATGCCTTGGGCCATCATAGCACGGGCAACCTTCATAAATCCAGCCACGTTGGCACCTTTTACATAATTTATATAACCGTCTTGCTGAGTTCCATACTTACAGCACTGCTTATGAATGCCGTGCATAATCTCATGCAAACGTTTGTCAACATCCTCGGCACTCCAAGACAGATGCATGGCATTCTGACTCATCTCAAGGCCGCTAGTGGCTACACCACCGGCATTAACAGCCTTGCCAGGAGCATAGAGAATCTTTTTCTTGAGGAACAGGTCTATGGCATCAGGTGTACAGCCCATGTTACTAATCTCTCCCACACAAAGAACATTATTGGCAATAAGTTGCTCGGCATCCTCAGCATTCAACTCATTCTGTGTGGCACAAGGCAGAGCGATATCCACCTTCACCTCCCAGGGTTTCTTGTCAGGATAGAAAGTAGCACCAGGGAACTGATCGGCATACGGAGCCACAATATCATTACCGCTGGCACGAAGTTCCAACATATAGTCAATTTTACTGCCCTCAATGCCATCTGGGTCATAGATGTAACCATCAGGGCCACTGATAGTGACAACCTTTGCGCCTAAATCGACAGCCTTAGTGGCAGCACCCCAAGCAACATTACCAAAGCCGCTGACGGCAACGGTTTTGCCCTTGATATCATGGCCTGCTGTCTGCAGCATCTCATTCACGAAGTACAATCCGCCAAAACCTGTGGCTTCGGGACGTATCAACGAACCACCAAAATCCAGACCCTTACCCGTAAGAACTCCGCTAAAGTCACGTGTAAGCTTCTTGTATTGGCCAAAGAGGTAGCCAATCTCGCGCGCACCTACGCCGATATCACCAGCCGGAACATCTATCTCTGGGCCTATATAACGATACAACTCGCTCATGAATGCCTGACAGAAACGCTCAATCTCGGCATCACTCTTACCGCGTGGAGAGAAGTCTGATCCACCCTTACCCCCACCCATAGGCAATGTGGTGAGAGCATTCTTGAAGGTCTGCTCAAAACCTAGGAACTTAAGGATGCTCAGATTAACAGAAGCATGGAAACGCAAACCGCCCTTATATGGACCTATAGCACTGTTAAACTGAACACGATAACCAATGTTCACCTGCACCTGACCTTTATCGTCCACCCAAGGAACACGGAAGGTAATAATACGTTCTGGTTCAACCAAACGCTCCAAAAGCGCCTTACGTTCGAACTCGGGATGCTGATCATAGACATCTTTGATAAAAACCAACACCTCACGTACAGCCTGCAA
>Ga0265299_10000158_pt1 | contig 89960 bp, 75 predicted proteins | sample AusTroGonzalo_MG_4_FD_193485 | JGI IMG/M metagenome (GOLD analysis project Ga0265299, IMG submission 193485) | Bovine rumen microbial communities from tropical cattle in Woodstock, Queensland, Australia - Gonzalo_02 | ecosystem: Host-associated > Mammals > Digestive system > Stomach > Rumen ... | reverse complement strand
TTCACCTACCAGGCGGGGGAACATGAAGTAACCGTCGCCGATTCCCTGATACTGTCCGAGCGGGCCCGGAGTCTCTTTGATTCTCTCGAAAATGTCTTTAATCATACTGAAAATCTTTATTTATGTTCGTTATATGCAATTTATTAGGCGCCATCAGAAACTGATACGCTTAAACTCCGCGAAATTACGAAAAACTCCGCAGAGCTTATTATAAAATAAGTTATAATTCTGCAGTAATAGGACAATTGCTAAGTGAGCGGCAGGTTCAAACGGCTAAAGGAGTACTATAAGGCGTAGGGAGCGTCAGTGCAGCGGCGTTAAGCGTAGGACCTTGGAGGATCCCGTTAAAAACGGCGTTTCGTTTAACGACTGTTAGGCCCCGAAGGGGACTAAAAAGGAGGCGTTCGACGTTTAGGGTCCGGAAAGGTTCGGAGTAGCCGCGGAACGTCGTCTCCCGTAGCCTTATAGTACTCCGTTTGCAGTTTGAACCTGCTGATTCCTACTGTAGAGAGCCGATAAGCAGGAAGAAGAGGCCCAGGAGTACCAGCAGCAGGTCGATGACCTTGCTCTTGAGGTTTTTCTCGTGGAAGAGCAGGGCACCGCACAGGAAGCTAACGATGACGCTTGAGCGGCGTATCATGGAGACAATGGATACCATGGATGCGCTTTGAGCCAGAGAGACAAAGTAGGCGTAGTCAGCGAGCGTAAGGAAAACAGCGATGAAGATGATGGGCCACTTCCATTGGAATGGGGTGGTGTGTTTGCGGGTGGGCCACCAAAGGGTGAACAGGATTACAGTCATGAGCGCCAGCTGGTAGAAGTTGCTCCATGCCTGTACGAACATGTTGTTGAAACGGCCCAGCAGGTACTTGTCAAAGAGGGCGCTGACGGCTCCCAGAATGGTAGCCATGATGACGCAGAACACCCATTTGTTCTTGTAGAAGGTAATGCCCTCTTTCTTGCCGCTCAGACTGAGCAGATAGAAAGAGATGACGGCAATGATAACACCAATCCACTGGTACATGTTGAGGCGCTCGCCAAACAGCAGTAGTCCGCCCAGCAGAACGATGATGGGGCGGGTGGCGTTGATGGGCCCGAAAAGTGTGATGGGCAGGTGCTTCATGCCAAAGTAGCCGAATATCCAGGAACCCAGCACGATGAACGCCTTGAGCATGAGCAGACGGTGCAGCTCCCAGCCGGCTGTGGGTACATAAAAAATACTGCCGTCCAGCAGTCCTGTCTTGGCAGACAGGAGCGTGAACGGCAGCATTAAAAGTGAGCAGAACAGGGTATTGAACCAAAGAACCGGAATGACCGCGTTCTCCTTGAGCGATTGCTTCTTAGCTACGTCATACAGTCCCAGGAAGAGAGCCGAAACGAGCGCGAAAGCCAACCACATGACTGCCTGCCTTCAGTGTTTATCAGAACTTGTAGCTGAGACCTATACCCAGGATCTCTTTGAACTGGACTCTTGCTCCGCGTATTACAGTATTACCGTTGGCATCGGTCTCAAAGGTCTTGATGTCATCGTCATACTTGAGTGTTGACTGGAAGGTGAGTGTAAGAAGGTTTGTCAGGTTGTAACCCAGCAACACATCCCAGTTAACATCGATATTACCGAATGACTCGTTGTATGCGGTGAAGAGGTCAAGTACTGACTTGATGGTGAGCTTGTCATCCAGAAGACTGTAATTGACTGTACCCTTGAATGTGGAACCGAGCTCAAAACGTGTCTTCTGACCTGCATCAACGCCATAGCGGGTTGAGAATAGGGTGTCATTGACCATAGTCATCTTACCGGCTACAGGTGAGTAGTAAAGGCTGATGTGCTCGTTGGGCTTGTAGTCAATACCGACAGAGAGGTTCAGATAACCCGGAGTCAGGAACTTGGAGATGAGACTCTTGGGATCGGTAGAATAGTCATAGCCGTTACCCATCTGAGTCTTGAAATCTAGCAGGGCAGCATAGTACAGGTGCTCAGTGATCTGACGACCGAACTTTGATGAGAAGTTCAGGTTGTCAATGTTCTTGCGCCAATCAGTGGCATCGGTATAGTTCATGCCGTAGTTGGCACTCAGGCTGTTATCCCAGGCGTTCTTACCCTCCTTGTAGTTAAGAGAACCATTAAAATAGACGTTGCCTGCCATTGAGTTTTCACCACCCTCACTCCAGTTTGTGAATGATGTCTGTGAGAAGTTGAGTCCGGTAAGACCTTCATGTGTCCATGCAGACTCCTCCTGAGCTGAAAGGCTCAGAGGCAGCAATGCAGCAAGAAAAAATAATCCTTTTTTCATTTTTAGTTCAGTTTAGTGTTGTTTTGCCGCGAAGATAGCTAAAAATCCGATATGAGTTACTTCTTGTTCTCAATATAGTACCCTACAAGATAGCAGATGATAGCCACTACCATACCATTGATTGAAGCGATGCCCCAATGCCACAGGTTGGCTACGACAGCTCCAAGTACTACGCCAATTACAGATGCCCAGTTTACGGTGTTTATCTTGACATCATCGGACTCATAGTCCTTACGGTTCATGAAATAGCTGATGATAAGGATGGCGCCGATAGGCGGTAGGGTGCAGTTGAGTACGTTCAGCCAGCCGCAGAAGTTCCAGTAGAGCCATACGGCTGCGATTGTACCGATGATACCGGCAATGAGAACCATGGTTTTCTTGGAGAATCCGAATATGTTTGACAGACCGAGACCGGATGAGTAGAGGGCGTTGTCATTCGTGGTCCAGATGTTGAGACCCAGAACAATCACTGCAAACCAGAACAGGCCCAGGTTAAGCATAACTTCAAAGATATCGTTGCCGCCTACGTAGATACTTGATACGGCTCCGAAGAAGAACATAAGTGAGTTGCCCAGGAAGAAGGCTACCACTGTTACCCAGAAACCTACCTTGGCGTTCTTGGAGAAACGGGCGAAGTTGGGAGTGGCAGTACCGCCTGATACAAAGCTTCCGATAACCAGTCCGGCTCCTGCTATTACAGTGAGTGAGCCGTCATTGGTTCTTGCAAACTGCTCTATGAGTGTGGCATCACCGCGATGAATAGCCATGATCATGGCAACTGTACCCAGAATACCTACTGCGGGAACAGCAATGTAACTGATGATGGTAAGACTCTTGATTCCGAAGTATGCGCTGGCGGTCATCAGGACACCTGCTATTGCAACCAGAATATAACCAAAGAAGGGCATATGATCAGGAGTGACTTCAAGTCCGAAAACCTCCTGAGCTACGGGGATGGCGAACATGGCCAGACCTACGCCGAACCAGCCCATCTGGGTGAAACTGATCATTGCACTGGGCAGCCAGCTGCCTTTGCGGCCAAAGCTGCGGTGTGCAAGCATATCAAGAGTAAGACCGGTCTTGGCACCTATGAAACCGAGTGTACCTGTGTAACCGCCCAGGATGATTCCACCCAGAATCAATGCGCCGATGAACTTTCCGAAGTTAAGGCCTGCAGCCAGACTCTGGCCAGCCCACATACTTGCTGAGAAGAAGGTGAATCCCAGCATTACCATAAACATGCTAAGGTTGCTCTTGCGACCGTCGGGGGTCACTCTGCTTGATGTAAAATCTACATCGGGTTTCTTGTAAGCCATATCTTTTATAGTTTATTGTGTTGAAATCATTTAGCGGACGTATAGGGTTTGAGAGCTTTGCGGAATTCGCTTAGTCGGCGGTCGGCAATCCGGCGTATCGAGAGATCCTCGGACCTGCTGGCAAACTCCCTTTCAAAGATGTACAGCTCATTCATCAGTTTGCTGTCAAGTTTTTGGTAGTGATTGAGTCTGAGCCACTCCTCAAAACTTACGGGAGTGGGGTAGCCAAGCTTCTCATCCAGGAAGTCTTTGAAAGCGAAGTTGTCGGCCACCTCTTTTATGCCTTCCCAGTATTCGGTTACCTCGTGATAGTGGTCAGGGATCTCATAACGGCGGGCGCCTCCGTCGTAGATTATGCACTTCTCAAACAGTGCGTCGTCATCGGCCAGGACATATTTGCGGAACTCGGGTGAAATCACGCCGTCTTTCCAGAAGAAGTCGATTGCGGGCCAACTTATGCCGGTTACGCCCTTGTCTTTATAGGCCGAGAAGATACCCTCGTAGAATATGCAGGTTATACCCTCAAATTCGGGCCAGTGGAAACGGAACTCAGGTGTGAGCTCCTCAAACAACTCGATGGCGCGGGTGCCTCCGATGGTGAAAAACACCATACGGCGGATACTGCCGCCCAGGCGCTTGAACTCGGCTATGATATAGCGGATGCAGCGGGCCAGTGTCTCGCCTGATGCGATGATATCACCTATCATCAGGGTTATCTCCTGTGGGGCACGCAGTTTGGTGTATCGGATGTCAAGACCTGTAATCTGGTTGTTGCGGATAACGCGCTCGCATGATACGAAGTCCATATTGCTCACACGGATGCCGTTACGGTAGCAGCACTCCTCGAGCGGGTAGTTGAGACCGCCGCGCAGGATGGTCATGATATCCACGTTTGCGGGTATCATTTTCTGCTTCCGGCACCAGCCAAGCATATCGGAGGTGGCGCCGCACATGGCAAGGTATGAATCGTAGCCGATCACCTCGGGCGAGGCGAGCAGATGGCGCGTCCCTTCATTGCTGATAATAAAGTACTTGTTGACGAATTTGCCACCCTCGAGGCGGTAGATATCGGTCCCTTTGTGATGTCCTGCGGGTTGCAGGTAAGTATTCTCCAGATAAGGCTGCATGGTGCTTTTGCTTTATTCTGGAAACCAAAGATACTCAGATAGAGTGGGTTGAAGGTTGCTGAGGGTTTGAAAGTTTTCAACAATTTTCAAGTAATTCCGTACCCTTTATGCGCCACTTGAAATAGCCGTAAACCGATGCTCCCAGATAGAAGCTGTAGAGCAGTATCGTGGTCAGGTGCAGACCTCGGCTGCAGTAGATATATATGGATATGGCGTTGACTAGGAACCATATTCCCCAGACCTCTATGATCTTTTGTGCCAGTACCCATGTGCCCACGATGTTGAGCATGGTGGTAAGGGCATCGAGTGCCGGTACAGGAGAGTCCGTCAGGAAATAGAGAATGCTGAATATGGCGGCCCAAATGAGGGCGGCAACTCCCAGCACGGCTATTAATTCCATGCTGCGGAAGTGCCGGTATACAATATACTGCGATGCACGTTTACGGTCACCATGGAGCCATCTTACAAAACCGTAAACGCACATGCAGATATTGAAGCAGCTGAATCCCATATCGGCATATATCTTGCTGTGGAAGTAGACGCTGGCATAGATCATGGAGCACATGGCACTGATTATCCACATCAGAGGTTTCTGATGAAACTCAAGCCACAGATAGAGAAAGCTCAGAACGAGTCCAACTGTCTGGATTATGTCCCAGAAATCCATGCCGGTAAACTGCCCGGCTATATATGACCAGATATCGGATAGCATTTTGTCTTAGAATTTTAGTGTTAAGTGTGCCAAAGCCGAGAAGGGTGCGGAGGGAATGAAACCAATCTGATAGTAACGGTTGTCATTGCCGTGTCCGCCGCTTTCATATATGGCTGAATATACCCAACCTGACGTTGCGCAGTGGGCGTTGAATACGTTGTTGAAGTTAGCGCCTACAACGATGCTGTTGAGTACTTTTTTCATGGGTATGGTGTATGATAACGAGACATCGGAGAGAGAGTAGGCCGGGAGGGAGCGGTCGTCATTCTGTGTGTTGTCAAGATACTGACGGCTCACGTAACCGGTGTGCCATACTGCTTTGAAATTGCCGAATTTGAGGTTGATGAATCCGTTCAGTATGGCGCTGGGCGAGTAGGCCAGGGTTGAGTTGTCATAGTGTATTGTCTGTTCTCCGTTGTCCCAGTCCTCGACAATCTCGTCAAAGTCCTTGATCTTATTGCTGCTGAGAGCGGCATTTCCTTCAAACTCCAACCAAGACAGGGGTGATACGGCTGCAGTGAGTTCAACTCCGGTGCGGTATGAATCCTTTATGTTGGTGGTGAGTTTCTCACCTATGTCACTTTGTGCTCCGGTCTGTACGAACTGGTCGTTGTAATCCATGTAGTATACGTTAATGCCGGCATTCCAGATATCTCCCTGATAGCTGTATCCTGCCTCATAGTCTATCATCTTTTCGGGTTTGGGAGCGGGATAACTGCCATTGTCGGTAAAGTTATTGCGTTCGGGCTCACGGTTTGCGAATGCGGCCATGGCGTAAATTCTGTGAGCGCCTGATATCCATGTAAGGCCGCCACGGTTGTTGAAGAAGTTGTACTTCTTATCGATGTCAAGATAGTGCTTGCCTAATGTGCCGTCGCCGTTGTCGATGAACTTGTCGTTGTAGCCGTCGGTCCTGTAACCTACATGGCGGTACTGGGCATCAATGAATGCATGTAGTTTTTCCGTGATGTCGTAACCGGCCTTGACGTAAACACTAAGGTCTGCCTTGGAAGCATCGGAATCATAGTAGGGATAATATGAACTGGAAAGCAGTAAAGGACTGAGATCATTGCCTGCGTATGTAAGTTCACCAAAATGGTTTCCATTGAACTGCTGGAAAGAGATTCCGCTGCGCAAGTCAAGACGGTCCTTGGTGTATTCGGTATTCCATATCGCACCGTAAGTGTTTTGCTCCAAACCTTTCTTGCGTACGAAATCACTCTTTTTTATAGGGTTCCCATCGGAATCGACAAAACCGTAGAGTCCGTATTTCTTGAGTTTGTCGTTGGGTCGGAACTCTTCATAGTAACCGTAACCATAGGTATAGTGGGCGGTGAGTGATGTGCTGAGATTGTCATTTATTCCCCATGAGATTGAAAGGATATTGTGATCCTGCCAGAAGTTGTCAGTGGTGCGGTCCCAGTAACTTCCATCGTTCATCAGGTAACGGTTTAAGGTGTATGAGTATGGGTTGCCCACGGTCTTCTGCTCAAGCGGTGTTATGGTCAAAGACTCGTACAGTGAGTTGAACTTGCCAAGTCCTACATTCCACATATCCTCATAGGTCTTGATGAGTGTCCTCTCGCCATAAGTGCCGTCCATGATACTCAGGTCATTTGTGCCGGCTGTTACGCCGTTCCATGCCTGACCGGTTTTTTCAAAGTTGCCTATGTTTCGGTAACGTATCATAATGTTTTCGATGGGATTCCACATCATACTGACGTAATAGCTGCCTGACTCGCCTTTTGTGCCGTCGATGAATCCGTCTGTCCTGGTGTAATTGAAAGCCGCATCAATAAACATGTCATCCATCAAAACTCCGTTTGAGATATTTGCCCCGTAATGCTGTGTGTTGAACGAACCGTATGATGCGGTTACTTCAACATTCTGTTGCCGGGTACTTGGAGTCACTGTGGTAAGTGCGATTGAGCCTCCGAAAGCGCCATCACCGATAGTGGATGTGCCCAGTCCTCGCTGTATCTGTGCGCTGCCCAGAAATGATGCGTAGCTGTTCATGTTGGCCCAGAATACGCACTGGTCCTCGGGTGAATTGAGAGGAACACCGTCAAGTGTTACGTTTATACGTGAATCGGCAGCACCGCGAATGCGCATGTATGTGGTTCCGATACCCGTACCGTTTTCACTCCATGAAATGACGCCGGGTGTACGTGAGAACAGGAACGGTAATTCACGGCCGCTTTTGGAGTAGCTGTCAAGTTCTTCTTTGCTGATGTCGGTGGTTGCAAACGGTTCGTTTTCATTGGCACGGACGCCGTTGATCACGACTTCATTAAGCTGCTGCAGACGCAGTGAGTCTGCATCGGAATCAAGATTTTCATTACCTGCCTTGACTGTAAGGCTTGCAAATAGGGTTAAGGACAAAAAAAATACCTTCTTCATATAGATTTAATTAGTTAATCCAAATGAAAAAGGGTACACCAATAACTCGAAATCCAATCCCTCCGCCGGCACTGTCCGGATCAGGTTCATAGGGTATAATCTCAGCCCCGTAACGGGCACCCCCTTTCATTCAGGGCACGAAATTAGTGCAAACTTTCCAGATTGTCACAACCCTGAATGAAAATTTTTTATTTCGCTCCGCGAAAGGCGGCCTCCGGAATTTTTTTGAGTGAAATGTTGATAAATGTGAAAATGTTATCTATATTTGCTCATACGCATACATCAAACAAGAAATAATATGAATACATCAGACAAATTTGTCATTACAATCAATCGAGAGTTAGGTACGGGCGGAAAGACTGTGGCAAAGATATTGGCTCAAAAACTGGGTGTGCCTTTTTATGATAAGGCTCATTTACAGTCAGTTGAAGAAAAAGAAGGATTGAACGAAGAGAAAATAGAGAATCTCAAAGCAAAAAAACGTACATGGTGGCCGGATCTGAAGCGGATAGTCGAACTGGACGGCGGTTTTGCTGTCTCCATTTATGACCACCTTCCCAATTATGCGGTTCCGGAGAAAGATGATACGGACAAGAAGTTCAAGACTGAGCAGGAAATACTTAAGGGCATTGCCGATGCTGAGTCATGCGTGGTAGTGGGACGCTGCAGCTTTGTTACATTCAAGGATCATCCCAATCACCTTCATATTTGGATCCAGTCTCCTATGGAGTGCCGTGTGGAGAGAGTCATGAAAAAGAAGGGAATAGCCTCTAAGGAAGAGGCCGAGAAATTCATAAAGGAGGTTGACCAGTTATGTGATGACTATGCAAAGCGCCATACCGGTGTGAGCCGTTATGATCCCCGTAACTACGACCTTGTCATCTCAATGCAGGGCAAGACCGAGGAAGAGGCTGCCGATATAATCCTCAAGTACATCGGCGCTTAGTAAGTTATAACAGGGGGGATTGCCACGCGGGCTGGCTCGGTGCGTCCGGGCAGGCCGAAAGCCGTGAATTCTATCACTCCCAGTTGAGTGCCGGGCCATTCTGTTACAGTAAGGCGGACAAAACGGGCCTCAACGGGCTTGAACTCCTCAAATATGGTGTTGCGCTGCTCTGTGTTTGAGGTCTTGTCAAGAACTGTGGTGTAGGTCTCGCCGTCAAGCGATACTTCAACCTTATATTTGTAGACTGTACCTGCACCGCCTCCGCCGCCGAATCCGCGACGGCCGCCGGCATTGAACATTATCCTTACGGCATCCACATCAAAGAGCTGTACTTCATCAAAACGTGTGGCGGGTGAGAGCTCTATCGTAATTGACGGCTCTGTGTCCGATGGATCCGGTTCCCATACCGTGCCGCTGGAGTTATCGACAGCGTAAGATGCATACCGGCCCGGTTGCTGTGACGAGAACTTGGAGAGCGCGTTCATGGCGTTCATCTTGTTGATGGTCACGGGAAGTGATTTCCTTGCGTTCTTTACGCCGGGAGCGGGCTGGGGGGTATCGGTAATCTGTACTGACCAGCGTCCCTTCTTGTCTACATCAATGCGGTCCATACCTATGCGGCGTCCGCCGGGCGGGTTGGAGAGAACTATGGTGTAGAACTGCCACAGTCCGCCGTCAGGTCCTTCGACCACACTGCCGTGGGCTGTACCTGTAACCAGACCTTCGGTCTTGCGCAGGAGCGGATTGTTATCGGCGTAAGTATAAGGCCCCAGAGGACTTTTTGATGTGTAATAGCCCTCGGCGTAGGTCTTCCACTGGGTGCCCGATGCGGAGTACTGCATATAGTATTTGCCTTTGTACTTGAATAGCCAGGGACCCTCTATCCAGGCTACGCCGGTGTATTCGTTCATCTCACCGTAACGTTCCCATTCATGCTGGGGGTTGAAACTGAAAAGATGGGTGGGCTTGTCGGCAAAACGGTTCAGGTGATCCGGGTCCAGAGGTACACCGAATATTCCGCTTATGCCACGTCCGGAGTAGAACAGGTAGGGCGTATCACCGTCAATGAAGATATGCATATCGAACGGTTCGTTCCAACCGCCCTCAACATCGGGAGTATTCTCCCATTCGCCCAGAACGGAGTAGGGGCCCAGAGGGTTATCGGCTACATATAGCGGGCAGTCATTGCCGGACATGTAGTACTTGCCGCGGTATTTTACTACATCGGGAGCTACCGGAACGCGCTGTACGGGTGTGAAATCCCAATCAAGCATATTGTCACTGTGCCATGCGCCGCCTCCTGTGCAGAACATGTAGTATCGGCCGTCATCGTCACGGAATACCGAGACATCGCCCGATGCGTTTCCGCCCTGTCCAATCACCATAGGCAATGGATTGCAGTAGCGGCGGCCATCGGCCACATTATTTTGTGCGTTCAGCTGTGCCCCTGCACATGAGGCCATTAGGATAGCAATAGCGAATAAGCCCTTTCTCATATAAGTATTGGTTAGTTTTAGCAAATGTACAAAATATAGGAAAATGTAATCTTTTACTCCACTTTTATTTTGGGGTAGTCAGAACCTCCTATAATCTCCACTGCTTTTAATGTTAAACATTGCAAAACGCTTTGCGCGTTCAAAATCACTGTTTATATTTGCGATATCAAATTGATATCAAACTAACATCAAAACAATAATGATTATGGAAACAAAGGAATTTGAATTCAATGGTAAAAAGGTCAGTGGATTTGTAGGACTGCTTATGATCCTTGTTTATGTTGCAATTATAGTTGTAACTTCAGAGTATCTCCCTTCGGCAATGGGGATTGTAATTCCGGTTATGGTTTTGTGCATGGTCCTCACTTCATGCGGACTTGTTCAGCTGGAGCCCAATGTGGCACGTGCAATGGTGTTCTTCGGTAAATATAAAGGAACTTTGCGTGAGAATGGATTCTGGTGGATAATCAATCCATTCTATACAAAGAAGAGGATTTCGCTCCGTGCCCGCAACCTGAACGCCGAGGCCATCAAAGTGAATGACAAGAGCGGTAACCCCATCATGATAGGTCTGGTTATGGTATGGAAGATCAAGGATGTTTACAAAGCTCTGTTCGAGATTGATTCGCAGACCATGGGTCAGACCCCCGGTGGCGTTACTTCACTTAATTCAACAATGAGGGCTTTTGAAAACTTCGTAGCCGTTCAGTCCGATGCAGCCCTGCGTCAGGTGGCAGGTCGATACAACTACGATGAGAACAGCGCTCCCGATGGTCAGGTAACCCTGCGTTCCGGTGCCGATGAAATCAACGATGCACTTAAGCAGACTTTGAACGAGCGCCTGGCAATTGCCGGCATCGAGGCCGTCGAGGCTCGCATCAACTACTTGGCTTACGCTCCTGAGATTGCAGCTGTGATGCTGCGCCGTCAGCAGGCCGATGCCATCATTGCTGCCCGTGAGAAGATAGTAGAGGGTGCCGTATCAATGGTCAAGATGGCTCTTGATAACCTTAAGAAAGACGGTGTGGTTGATCTGGACGAGGAGCGCAAGGCCGCTATGGTAAGCAACCTGCTTGTGGTTCTGTGCGGTGACGAGCCCGCATCACCCGTAGTAAACGCAGGTACATTGTATAATTAAATATCGGCACAGATGGCTAAAGACGCTGATTCAAAAAGCTTTCTGCTGAGAGTGGACTCCGCTACAATGGCGGCCCTGGAAAAATGGGCCGCCAGCGAGTTCCGCAGCGTGAACGGCCAGCTGCAATGGATCATTGACGACGCTTTGCGTCGTGCCGGCCGTAAATGAGCAAAAGTGACTACCTTTGTGCACTGTTATGGAGAGTTTTCTGCAGATAGACGGACTGTGCAAGTCATTCGGCGACAGGGTGATTTTTGACGGTCTTTCGCTCAATATAAATCAGGGCGAAAAGGTGGGCCTGATAGCACGTAACGGACAGGGCAAGAGTACCCTGCTGGACGTGATTGCCGGTGTGGCCGATTACCGCAGCGGCACAATTACTTTCCGTCGTGACATCAAGACCGCCTATCTGGTGCAGACTCCTACGTTCCATAAGGGTGCTTCTGTGTTGTCCGCTTGTTGTCCCGTGGCCGATGATGATAAGCTGCTCCGTGCACGCCAACTGCTTACCAAACTGGGAGTATCGGACTTTGAGAAGCCTATTGATGAACTCTCGGGCGGACAGGCCAAACGTGTAGCCTTGGCACAGGCACTTATGTCCGAGCCTGATTTCCTTATACTTGATGAGCCTACCAACCACCTCGATGTGGAAATCACGGAGTGGTTGGAGGATTATCTGACAGCCAGCAAGCTTACGCTTTTCATGGTCACGCATGACCGCTATCTGCTGGATCGCGTTTGCAACCGCATCATTGAGATTGATGATTTCCGTGCATACTCATATTCCGGTAACTACAGCTACTATCTGGAGAAGCGCCAGGAGCGTCTGGATGCAGAGTCTTCGCAGCGCGAGAGTGACTTGAACCTCTACCGCCGTGAGCTGGACTGGATGCGCCGAATGCCATGTGCACGTGGAGGCAAGGCCCGTTACCGCAAGGAGTCGTTCCATCAGCTTGAGGAGCGCCTGCAGCACCGCCGTGACGAGCAGAGCGTGGCGCTGGATGTAAAGGCATCGTACATCGGAAAAAAGATTTTTGACATTGAACATTTGAGCAAGGCGTTCGATGACAAAGTTATCCTGAAGGATTTCAGCTACATTTTTACGCGTTACGAGAAGCTGGGTATAATAGGTGAGAACGGTGTGGGTAAATCCACATTTCTGAAGCTCCTTCTTGGCATTGAACAACCCGACAGCGGAGTAATTGAACGGGGCAGCACTCTCAAGATTGGATATTATTCGCAGGAGGGCCTCTCTTTTCCCGAGGATGCAAAGGTGATAGACGTGGTTACCGCCATTGCCGATCATATCGTACTTGATGACGGACGCCGAATGTCGGCCGGTCAGTTCCTGCAGAAGTTTCTGTTCAGTCCCAAGACTCAATACAGTTACGTGAGCAAACTGAGCGGTGGCGAGCGCCGTCGTCTGTATCTGTGCACCATACTGATGCAGAGTCCCAACTTCCTTATACTGGACGAGCCTACGAATGATTTGGATATTATGACCCTTCAGGTGCTGGAGGAGTACATTGCCCAGTTCAAGGGTTGTGTCATAGTGGTATCGCATGACCGCTATTTCATGGATAAGATTGCCGAGCATCTGCTGGTATTTGAGGGCAGTGGTAAGGTAACCAACTTCCCCTCATCATACAGCGACTACATGGAGTACAAGGTGCTCAAGGAGGATGAGGAGAAGGCTGCCGCTGCCAAGTCAAAGCCTGCAGCATCATCGGCTCAACCGGCTTCATCGGCCAATAACCGCCCTGTCAAGCTCTCGTTCAAGGAGAAACGTGAGATGGAGCAGATAGAGCTGGAGCTACAGCAGCTTGAGCAGGAAAAAACCTCCATTGAGACTGAACTTAACAGCGGCACTTTGCCTTATGACCAGCTTCAGGTCAAGTCAGCCCGCATAGGTGAAATCATAGACCGTACCGATGAGATTACAATGCGCTGGCTGGAACTCAGTGAAAAAGCAGAAAAATGATATATTTGCAGAAATAACCAATTAGCCTTATGAATAATTGTAAGAAGTTCCTTTTCCTTTTGATGGCAGCAAGTTCGGCTATAGTTTGCTATTCACAGGAAAATGACAGCGTTGCCACAACTCAGGTTCAACAGATTAGCCAGGAGGACATAAACAGGGCAAAAGAGTTGGCAACCAGAGGTATAGGCCTGTATACCGGCAGGAATGGATATCGGAGGGATTTTGAGAAGGCACGTGAGGTTTTGCTGGAAGCTGCCCAATTGAATAATTCCGATGCGGAATGCATACTTGCCCATATGTATGAGAACGGAAACGGCGTGGAACAGGACTATGCTATTGCAGCAGAATGGTACAGAAAGGCTGCCGACAAGAATGTGGCAATGGCGCAGAACAGCCTTGCATATTTCTATGACGAGGGTCTGGGCGTTGAGCAGAGCTTTATCGAAGCAGCCAAGTGGTATAAAAAGGCGGCGGATAACAACGATGCATCGGCACAATATAATTATGCTGATATGCTTGTAAACGGTATCGGCGTTGAGAAAGACCTGGCGCAGGGACTGGAGTATTACAAGAAGGCAAAGGCAAATGGAGTGCAACAGGCTTCATCCGAGATTTCCAAGATAGAGAGGCTGTTGATGAGCGGAAATGAAGGTACTGACGGATCGGAGTCTGATGAAGATCAGGCATTCTTTACAGTTGACGTTCTACCTGAATATCCGGGTGGCTCCGAGGCTTTATTGGAATATCTTCGCAGAGAAGTGGTATATCCCACAATTTGCAGGGAGAATAAAATTGAGGGACGTGTCCTTGTGACATTCGTTATCAATAAGGACGGCTCAATCGTAGAGCCTCAGATTGTAAGGAGTGTTCATCCTGCGCTTGACAACGAAGCTTTGCGAGTAATCTCGCAGATGCCGGCTTGGAAACCCGGTATGCTAAACGGAAAACTGGTCCGTGTCAAGTATACAGTTCCAATAAACTTCAGACTGAGATAAAAGAGCAAAAGGTGCCAAAAAGAACCGTCCCCTTTGGCACCTTTTGCTTACTTCATTCCGTTCTGGCTGCTGAAGGTAACGCGGACTCCGCGGTCCTCAATCATCATGTCGTTACCGCCGTTGTTGCCGTCGCTCTTGATGGGCTGACGTTTACCGTCAAGCACCTCCTGACACATCTCCTTTAGGTCCGATACGCGTTTGGGGCTCTCCAGGTTATCGCCACTGTAGTGGCCGGGGAAGAGGAACTTGATATCGTTATCCTTTATGTATTTCTCAACTTTTGCGGCCGATGCCACTACATTTGAAAGGTATGTGAATACCAGCAGGTTGGTGGAGCCGAAAGCGTCGCCGCTGAATCCGTAATGCTTCTCTTTGTCAAAGAAGGTCACACTGCCCGATGTATGACCGGGCGTGAACATTACTTCAAGCTGGCGTCCCCCAAGGTCAATGATCTGGCCATCCTCTAAATGTTTTATCTCACCCTTGTAACGGCGTACGTTGCCTTTGAACATCTGCTCATCGGCTGGAGCCACCCATACTTCGGGGAACGGAGCTGCACCTCCCACATGATCACCATGTCCGTGGGTAAGCATCAGTGTAACCGGTTTTGTGGTAATTCCGGCAACTATTTTGTCCAGACCGGGGATGTTTGTGCCTGCATCAAGAAGCACGGCACGGTCATTGCCCTCGACCAGATATAAAGATTCGTTGTATACCCTGTGGCCGTTTCCGATCCAGGTGTGTTCGTCAATCTGACGGAATATCACCTCATCATCCTGATAAACGATTTCACCGCGAAGGTCACGGCTGTTCACGTTATCTTGAGCCTGTGCTGCAATTGCAAACAGACTCAAGAGCATTGTTGCAATGATTCCTTTTCTCATAATGGTTTACAATATCGGTAGTTTGTAAATGACTCTCATCAGCAAATGTAATCATTAGGATTGGAAAAAGCATTATCTTCGCGGTACTATGAAAGAATATCTGTTTACTACCGAACTTGAGACCCGAGATTACGAATGTGATCTGCAGGGTGTGATCAATAATGCCAATTACCAGCATTACCTTGAATATACGCGTCACAAATGGCTTCAGAGCCGTGGTCAGTCTTTCCAGCAGTGGCATGAGAAGGGCATTGACGCAATGGTATCGGAAATCAACATAAAGTACAAGACTCCGCTTCATGGACAGGAGGTCTTTCTGTCATGTCTTAACCTTCGCCGCGAAGGTGCAAGGTTCATATTCGAGCAGGACATATACCGTAAGGCCGATATGAAACTCTGCATCCAGGCAACCGTCACGATCGTCAGCGTAGTGAACGGCCGTCTGAGCAAAGGCGACGAGATAGCATTCCTTCTTGAAGATGTTCAGTAAGGAAGAGATAACCACCGTCTTCATGGACGTCGATGACACGCTCCTGGATTTCAAGGAGTGTGCCCGTGAGAACGTCCGCAACTGTTGTAGCAAGAATGGCATTCAATACTCTGATCATCTGTTTGAGTTCTTCCTGAGCCGCAACATTGTTTTATGGAAACGCATCGAGGACGGACTCCTTACCGTGGATGAACTTCATCAAACCCGATGGGCCGGCATATTCCGTGACTTGGGTATTGAGGCCGATGGGCCCGCATTCGAGTTGGATTTCATTGCCGGGCTGAGGGATACGCACGTTCCTGTATCGGGAGCGCATCAGGTGATGGAGTATCTTAAGGACCGATATAAGGTCTATGTGGTGAGCAACGCCTCAAACCTGCAACAGTCCACCCGTCTGGGTAAAGCCGGGCTGATGCAGTACGTGGACGGTGTTTTCGGCTCACTGGATATAGGCTTTAACAAGCCGTCACGCGAGTATTTTGACTACTGTTTCAGTCAGTTGGGCGGCACCCGTCCGGACCAGACCGTAATAATAGGTGACTCTCTCAACGCCGATATCAGCGGTGGCTCCGCTTACGGCCTGCACACCATCTGGTTCAATATAAGAAATGTGGAGCCGTCAGACTCCACACTCCCTGATTATACCATCCGCACACTCTCAGAGATTCCCTCTATTCTTTGATAAGGGAGCTGTAATAGTTGTAGAAATCAGTCCACTTGTAGTAGGGGTAGTTGTCGGTGTCAAGCGGGAGCGATGCTTCGTAGCCGTTCTGCAGGCACTTGACCAGAATCTCGGGGTTCTTGCTGCTCTTGTAGAATATGAACTGCAGATTGGCAGCCTTGCCTATCTGGAAATCCTGGAAATAGTATTTGAGCTGATTGGGGTCCGATACACCCTCCTTGGGCATATTGATGCCAAACAGGATTGTGAGCGGTCCCAGATTGGTATCATGGCCGAAACGCAGTGAAGCAATATCCTGGCATTCGCCGTCAATAACCAACTTAGCCTGATCCAGAATATCCTGAACGATGGGTTTCATTACGTTTATGTCTCTATACCAGTTGCGGTATGAGTTCAGGTTGGAACGTTCCCAGCCGGCGGTAAGTTCATCATCGGAGAAAAGTCCTTGCAGCAACTCCTCATGATCAATGCTGGGGAGTGATGTATACAGGTTCTTGAGGTTGCTGAATATGCGGCGCGAACTGCGTGAAAGACCTTCGGTGCTGGTGAACAGACGTCCTACGATATCATCGTTTGATGCAACCTGCGGAGTCTCGGGGTTGAAATTGGTCATATCCAAATCGGCTCTGGCGCGGGGAGCGTTAACCTTATATGGATTCTCGTCGGCATCGGGCTTTACTCCCGGAAGGGTTGCGCGTGAAGCCTGCTCATAAATGTCGATCTTGGGATTGCACTGTACCAAAGCCTGGCAGAATGCAGCCATACTGATGATGCATCGGCCCGTAGTGGATGAGATGGCACGGATGGTGCCGCCATTTTTGAATACCTCAGGGAAACTTTTATACATCTTGCGGGCAATACCTTGGTGCTGGTCCCATCCTACATGGGTAAGTTCACCCATGCCGGCCATGAACTCGGGATAGAGAGCCTTGTACTGCTCATAGAATTTCTCACCGTCGGGAGTGAGCAGATGCTTCTCATGAGCTTCGGTCATGATAGTGTCAAGCTCCAGATAGAGCGTGTTGTTCCAATAGTAACGAGAGCCGTGACGGGCGTAATGACTTATGTAGAATGGCTTGTATCCCTTGGGTGACTTTGTCAGGGCAGGGGCATCGAAAGTGTAGGGGTAATCGGTTCCGTAGGATTTTTGGGGATTGGCTTTAATCTCATCCAGTACATTCATACGCTGGGCGTATGAGAAGGTGCACGCAAACAGCGCAATAGCAAGCAGGATTCTCTTCATTGTGATTGTTTTTTGGTTAGCAGATAGTGCAAAGATAATACAAATCCGTTACCTTCGCGTATCTAATTACTTATCCTATGACAATAGAGAACGACCGCATAATAGCTGTGATTGACGTTCATGGCGCCGAGCTGACCAGCTTAAGGAAAAAGGACTCTGACGAGGAACTCATTTGGACTGCCGATAAGGAGTGCTGGAACCGTCATGCACCGATGCTTTTCCCCATAGTGGGCAAGGTGTGGAACGGAGAGTACAGAGTGGGGGACAAGGTGTTCAATCTGCCGCAGCACGGATTTGCGCGTGACCGTGAATTCAAGGTGCTTTGCCATGACAAGGAGAGCATTGCGCTCTGTCTTGAGTCCGATGAGCAGTCACTCATGGTTTTTCCGTATCCGTTCCGTCTGGAGGCTACATACCGCCTTGAGGATAATACTTTGGTCGTTGAGTGGCGAATCAAGAACCCAGGTTCCGGGCCGATGTTCTTTCAAATCGGAGCACATCCCGGGTTCAACTATCGTGATTTCAATAAAGAAGACTTTATTCACGGTTATTTCCGTCTTACATCAGGTGAGGAACCTGTCAGTCAGCTTATCATCGGTCAACTCACACCCGAGGGTTTCCGCAGTGACAGCGCCGGCATGATGGAACTGGACAGCGATGCCATGCTCCCCCTCACTCCGAGCCTCTTTGCGAATGATGCACTGGTTCTTGAGGAGTATCAGATTGATCAGGTGATATTATATGACAAGGAGTGCAATCCCTATATTGCCGTTGAGACTCAGGATGCTCCGGTGTGGGGATTGTGGTCACCTCCCGCCAAGAACGCTCCGTTTGTGTGCATCGAACCCTGGATGGGCCGCTGTGACTACCAAGGTTATGACGGTGACATCTCGGGCCGCGACTACATCAACAAACTTGAAGCCGGAAAATCGGCAAGTTTCAGCTTCAGAATCTCAGCTTACTGAGAAAGTCCAGCAGCGGCGGCGACGATGGGTATAGTGCTCAAAGTGCTTCCAGATGTTCTGGACGTTGGCGTTGTCCTCAAGCATGGGGCCGGTCTGGCAGTCTATGCCTCCGTGTGACTGGATGGCCTTGATGCCCTCACGCAGAATGATGCACTCCACACCCTTTTTCTGGTCCTCGGGACGTACACCTATCATATAGAAATCTATATGGCGATGGTCATTGAGGTCACTCAGAACCTTCAGGGCCGAGAACAGTCCAAGCTTGCCATGGCTGGCACGGATGCCGCGGCTTATTGAAGGCGCAATGAATCCGAATCCTACAAGTTCACCCTGCTGGTTTTGGACCATGAGTGAATACTCGGGACGGCCAACCAGGGCTATAAGGTGTTCCATGTTCTCAATCTGCTTGTCGGACAGCGGTACGACGCCATGTAGTTTGGCAAAGGCGATGTTGATGATTTCCATTGCCCTACGTATGTATGGACGCACCTCCTTCATGTTGCGGAACTTCTTGATGGAGTAGCCGTAACGTTTTTCGGATATATCGGCAATCTGGTCCATCTTGGGCGGAACCTGATCGGGAACGATTACCTTGGTTTCGGTCCAGTCCCATTTCTTGGTCAGACCCAGACGTTTCATGTGCTCAATGTAGTAGGGGTAGTTGTAGAGCGTGATGTACATGTCAAGCTGGTCAAAGCCGTCCACCAGCATACCCTGCTTGTCAAGGTTGGAGAATCCCAGGGGACCTACCACCTCATTCATTCCAAGCTCACGGGCCCATGCAACCACGGTATCGAACAGAGCTTTTGACACCTCAAAGTCATCAATGAAATCAAAGCGGGTAAAACGCAGTTGCTTGACATTGTCCTTCTCATTTGCGGCACGGTTAAGGATGGCACCTATGCGACCTACAATCTTTCCATCCTTATAGGCCAGCCACAAACGGCTGTCGGCATAACTGTAAGCCCCGTTTTTCTTGGGGTTGAAGGTGTCCATCTCATCACCGATGAGTACCGGCACGTACATATCACAGTCTCTGTAAAGGTCAATCGGGAACCTGAACAGTTTTTTCTTGTCCTTATCGGTAAGGACTTCTTTTATTTCAATCATCGCAAATAATTACCAGCAGAAACCTATACCCAGAATATTCCTGTTTTTCCCAAGATTATCAGATGCGGGCCTCTCTTTATTCAGCAAATAACGGTACTGATAGCGGTATGAGAGAACTACACGCCATACACGCACGCCAAGACCTATTTCAGGAGTTATGGCATTCATCCAATGGTAATCTTCAAAGAACTCTTTTGTCTCATTACCGGATGTGGCTGTAGGGAGGTAATCCGGATTGGCTATCTTTGTGTAATAACCGCCTCCTGCATATCCGAGAGGCGTAAACAGTAACCATACTTTAGGTATTAGGTCATTCTCGTTCTTTGTGTAGAGGCGGAATGTCCATCCGAAGCTGGCCATAGCCTGATACATGGGCTTTTCAGGTGTCGTGGCGGTCGTGATGGGATCAAGATTTCCTGATGCCAGGTCAAATATACCTTTGTTGAGGCCGAAAGAGATATATCCGCTGGTCTTGTCGGGCTTTAAGCCGGCAAACATAAATCCGATGCCGTAATCGCTGGTATAAACGTAAGATGCGGAACGGGTATGATTATCCTGCTTGTAACGCTTAAGCTGGATATAAGCCAGATTTGTTCCTGCCAGGGCGGATTGCGGATTTTGCTGGGCTATTGCATGCTCATAAAGAGGACGGGCCTCATCATAGCGCTTTGTATCGAAATATGCCTGAGCAACATCAATATCGTGTTTGCTTACACGGTTGAAATTCTCGTTGGCATTGAAATAAAGCTCACGGATTACGTTGCATGTGGGGTTCTCTATCATCATTTTCATATACAGCATGCGGGCATCGAAATAATTCTCCTCATCCATGTATTTTTGAGCTTGAACCGTCCAGAGTTTCAATGAGTCGCATTTGTCTATGTATGCGTCAATATGATTATCGGTTTCTGAGAACTCGGGACACTGCTTTGCAATGTTGAACTGGTCAATGGCGGCATCGTAAAGACCTTCTGTCATATAACCGATACCTTGCTCGCTTGCAGTATAGAAAAGGCTGCGAAGCTTGGAGTAGGGGTCAGACACCAGAAATTCGAGTTTCTCCTTGTCATTCAGATTGAGTGGAATATAGTGTTTCCTGAATCCCTCGGCTACTACGGTAAGCTGGCGGCCACGGAATGATGTTCCTTCCTCTTTGGTCTTGAATACTATGCTGTATACCTTCTCGGGACCCTCGGTGGTAACGCTCAGGTCAAGATTTGCATCATAGTTTGATGAGAGAACAAGGTCAAACGGCTCCTGGCAACGCAGGATAACCATAGCCTCATGGCGGTCACCGCAAGGATAAACACTTAGCTCGGGGGTGATATTGGTAACTCTGAGCTCTTTGAGCAGGTCCTGGGCATTTGTTGCTATTGTCAGGGTTGCGGCAATCAATGCCACGATTGCTTTAGTGTATTTCATAAAATCTATATTTCAAAATGAATAATCAGATGCTGAACATATCGAGTGAGAATACCTCGTCACGCGGCAGAGGTTTTCCGTTATACTTATCGGGTTGCCATGTACGAACCTGAATGCAGGGATTCATCTCATCCTCGAAGTTAATCATCAGGAACAGATAACCCACATCAGAATAGTTGGATGAGTTCCAGTGCTGCTTCAGAGTTACACCGAATATGTCATCACGCCTGGGATGGCGCATCACCTCAATCTCATCAAATACCAGGTTGATGTAGCTGTTGTTCTTGAAGCATCTCTTGAGGTTGTTGATATACTCCTCCTTAGTGGATTTCTGATACTGTATCTGCTCGTTATTAAGTGACTGCTGTGTAAGGTCCTGTCTTTTCTTGTCAATCTTAACCACCTTGCCCGTGATGATAAGTGCGTTGTCGCTGAAGACATTGTTGATGTAATCGATGTCTTTGCGGTTATAGGCAGTACGGAAATTCTCCACAAAGTCGATGATAGCCTGGCGGCGATGGAAATCCTTGACACTGATCTGGGCGTTGATTACATCAAGGTAGCGGTGCTCCTCAAGTGCAATCATGATGTTGTCAATCTGGCCTTGAGAGTTAAAGCAAAGCACCAGTTCCTGCTCGCAGTTGTCATCATCGGCGGCAAGTAGTGTGATAGGGACATTACGCACCTGTACAGTACCGTTCTGCAGGGTTATTCCCTTTTCGGTAACCTGTGATACGGGACACATCATGGCACTTGATGCCCACATTTCATCCAGACATTTGCGTCCGTCCTTGGTAAACAGCAGCTCGTCCTCCTTTTCAAGCTTGACTTTTGACTTTCCGGCAATGACGGTTGCGTTGAGAGCGGAAAGAAGCTTGGATGCGCTCTGTTCAATGCCGGCTTTCAGCTTGGTGTCCGATATGCCGTCCTCAACATTGAACTTTACCACGTCCAGTTGTGCGTTGGCTGCCACTGTGAATAAAGCCAGTGTCGCCGTTAATAGAAAATGCTGTATTCTCATAATGGTCAGTTATTTTTTTCCTGAAATAAATTCTTTATGTTATGTTGCGGAATAAAGGTGGAGAGATCGGCCTTGAGGGTGACCTCGCCGGTGGATTCCAACTGATCGGGAGTGAAACTTACCGACAGTATGTGAAGGTAGTTGTATACCGGATGATACATTGCAAGCAGGCATTGGCACCGGTTCCCGTCGCGACCAATATCGCCGGTGTAGAAACGGAATCCCTGTTGTTGCAGGTAACCCATAAACAGGTTCATCTGAATCCTGAATTTGCTTATGTCACGGTTGTATGTGTGAGGCATGATTTCCAGAAATACGCCCGAGAGTCGTCCCGTGTTGGCGGCACCCATAAGGATGTTACGCATGGACTCTTCGGGATAAGACTTGGGATCCCACAGAATATGCCTGTCTTGACTGTAGAAGACGTCATTACGAAGTGAGTCTATCATGTAGCACTCGCCACCGATAACCATAAGACCGTTATCCGTCTTGATGAAATCCGTTGACTCCGGAACAGTCTGCTTATAGAAAGCCGTCTTGTTTGAGGCAAGGTCAATGATGAGACGTTCCTCGTGCTCCTTCTTGTCATAAGGAAACAGGAGGTCACGACTTGCAGGAATATAGATATGAAGTGTCGAACCGGTCTTGTCACGCATGAACATGTCAATCTCGTTGCCTCCCGTGGTAATGGAGAGCGATGACAGAGAATTTATGACATCCAATGCCTGACCAAGTTGCGTGAAACTTCCCGATCCGAGCGGATATCCGCCTAATACTATCCTTACTCCGTATTCCTTGAGCAGACTTGCCTGTGATGCAGTGGTCTTGCGCAGAAGGAGCTCTACCCAAAGTCGCTCCACGAAGCTGATGATTACCGGATCATACGCCTTACGTATTCCATCGGAGAACAGACGTGCTCCCAGTTGATCGGTGACTCCGTATCGGGATTCGGTATAGAACATAATTGTGCTGCTCAGGGGTGCACACTGAAATTCTCCGGACTGGGGTATTTCATTCGCGGGCATGCTCTCCAGCATCCTGGCTATACGCTCAGGGGTTTTTATTTCGATTACGTTTTGTGCCGACAAAACCGAAAACGATGTCAGCAATACGTAGGCCAATATGTATCTCAATCTGTTCATTATCCTGTCAAATGCTGGGGAAACCGTAAAGTGTCAGCACATCACGCCATACGTTGTTCTTGACATGGAAGTAGCTGCGTCTTACCTGCTGGGCCATATCGATGTCACGGTTAACTCCTATACCCCAGAAATATGCCACACTGAGTTCATCAATTGCTTCGATAGAGCCGGCATCTATTGCCTCAATCAAAGAATGAATGTACTGATTATAATCGGCGGTTACGCCAAGACCGCTCTTGTAGGCGAGTGCAATCTGCCAGTATGCATCGGCATAACCTTTCCGGGCAGCCTGTTGGAAGCTCTCCAGTGATTTGTCAAGGTCACGGTTCTTGATGATACCCTCCTTGTAAGCCTTGCCCAGACAGTAGAGAGAGTAGGCGTCACCCTGCGATGCTCCCTTGTCATATTCGGCGGCAATCTCCTCGGGATCTGAATTACCGCTGGCCAGAATATCGCCGTTAAGACCGTATACATATGGGTTATATGCCATCAGCATGGTGCTCATATGCTGATCGGACAGCTCGCGGAATTTCTTGCGTTGCATACGCATGGGGTAATGCTTCTCGTCAATAGAGAGGTTGTAGTAGACCGGGATGAGCCAGGCACTGGCACGAATACAGCCATAATCGGCAAGTTGCTGCATTTGCACGATGGCTTTTGTGAGACGGTCTATCTCATCGGCCTTCTTACCGATACCGGCGCCGTAATAGCTCATATATGCCAGCGGGAACAGCTTGTCATGATCGGAAATGGCCTCTTTTTCGAGCTTGGTGTACATTGCGCGGTATAATGCATTCTCCTGGATGTTGCTGCTGTAAGAGTAGGGCCTGTATGACTCAGGGACGCGGAAGAGGTGGAAATTACGTTCCTCAATTACCTTGTCTCGCGTTCCGTCGGCTGTTGTGTGGCGTTCACTTACGATATAACTGCAAGCCAGCACGTTCTCGGTTACACTCTTGATTGAGAAGTTGATGGTGGTCTGGAACTTCTCGTTGGAAATCTTACGGCTGGCGTAGTTTAGCAGCGTACTTCCTATACGGCTCGCCAATGCACCGAACGGGATGAAGAGTGAAAGTCCGTCCATAACGTCACGGCCTATTGTCGCTACGTTCGGTTTGTCTTTTTTGCGGAGGGCGAATGTAAAGTCAAAACTTTCCTCGGAGAAATCGCCTCTCATGGCGTTGCCTTTAAGTTCGGATGCGTCAAAATCAGCGCCGTCGCTTGACCAGATACTCTTGACTGCGTTCCATGATGTCTTGAACATGCTGTTCTTTTTGTCAAGGAACAGACCCGACTCCTCGTTGAGCATGGCTGTCAGGCTGCTTCCCATCTGGTCAATATCAAGTATTATAAACTCACGACCTGTTTCGGGATTGAAAACGGATGATGCCCATTTGCCTGTAAGGTCACCTTTGGAAGTGAATTTGCGCTTTGGAGTGACTTTGGCAGTGTACTGCGCGTCACGTTTAAGACGGAGATCGTTTACTACGTCAGGATGCGGACTGAAAAGATATGGAGTGGAACAGTCGGGTTTGATCTCCTTTGCGGCGGCCTTGTCCATGATGTCGGCAGCTTCCTGTTGTATCTCTTGAGTGATTTCAGGTTCTGGTTCTGGCTCAGGTTCTGGCTCAGGTTCCGGCTCGGGTTCGGGTTGCTGTGCCATTGCTGTAGCCTGTGTATTGCTGAAATCTATTGCAGATATGTCAAACAGCGAGACCTCGGTTCCACTTTCGGGTTCCGGGGCTGCATCGGGATTCTGTATCGTCAACTCATCGTCCGGTTCGGGTTCCGGCTCGGGTTCGGGTTCTTTGGTGTTGGCCGATGCTACCAGGGCCGACAGGTCAAACAGAGATGTTGCGCTGCTGGTAAATGCGGGAGTGGACTCCTGTTCCTTGGCGGCGGTTTCGGCCATCAGTTTTTCAAATTGTTCCTGCTCCTGTTCTTCAAAACTCTTGGCACCCAGTTTTTCTTCAAGTTCTTTCATGCGGGGATTGATCTCGGAGAGTTTCTTGTCATCCATCTCCAGACTGGCATAGGTGCGATACATCACAAGTGCAAGCTCCTGCTCGCCGCCATCGTCGTAAATCTGGGCCATACGGAGATATGTATCCGGCAGTTTGGGATACATGGCCGTTATCTCCTCACAAATGGCTATGGCTTCGACATCATTGCCGCTGTTGTGAAGCTGGGTTATCTGATAGTATTTGCGCAACAGCTGACCTCGGGTCATCTGTGCACTGGCACTTACTGCAGAGAGCAGCAACAACAGTGCGAATATATGCAGAAATCGTTTCATGAAGGCAGGTTTTATTTAAGCGTGGACCATAAAAGTGAACGCTTGTCATAGTTGAATTGTTTGAGCTTGTCGGGGAGTTCACGTGTAAGTTGACGTGACATCTCCTTGGCCGAAGAGTGGAGTACCTGATCCTTGGTCCTGTTTGCGGGAGCAAGGTATTGGAACCCGTTAATGCCATATTGTAGCAATGTGTTACCTGACGATACATCGTTCAGCGTGAGACTGAGTGACGAGAGATACTTGTTTATGGGCCATTTGGCATTTGGTTCAGCCTCCTGATCAAGTTTTGAGGCTATGTTTACATCAAGAATGAGGTCAGCTTTGCTCTTGTCCGTAACTATCGTAAGATCTTTGCGGGCACCAATGAGGTCATTCAGCGCCTTTTCTGTTGCCGAGTCGGCAGGGCTGACATTGATATAGATGTAGTTGTTGGGGTCAAACAGTTTTACGCTGGCCTGGGCTGTGCCTATTTTTTCGGCCTTGGCAATGAGCTGCTTGGAAACGTATGTCTCGGGAAGATCAAGCATTCCTTCCTTGTCAAGCGAGAAGGATATTGTCTGTAAAGGCTCGTTGGTGGCCTTGACTATGGAGAATGAGGCCGAGCCGTTTTCATCGGTAATGAGTGTTCCGTCAATGATGCCTTCGTATTCAATCACTACGCCTGCTTTGCGTACGGGAGTTCCTTTCTGATCAACCGTAACCTTGAATGTGGCCGGAACGGATTCGCCTGCAACCGCAGGAATCTCGTTTTGGGAACAAGTCAGTTTGATATCATCATACACGTGAAGGTAACTGTTATAGATGCTGGTGAACAGGTCTACGTTCTCAAAATCATACTTTATCTTGTGCTGGGTGTAGATTAGCGGATGAATCAGATTCAAGGCCTCGGCAAATGACTTGGCGGCATTGAACAGCATTCCGTCCTTCTGATAAGACATTCCGAGTTTCCAAATGGTTTCGGCTTGTCCGCAGATGCTGTCTTCAAGGGATTTGATGCGTGTCTGGTAATCCTTCTCGGTTATGCTGTAGTAGCACCAGTACTCCTCATCGTCTTCCCATTCGCCCTGTTTCTTAAGCAGGGGGGTATTGAAAACCTTGTCAATGAACACATCGTCGAATGAAGATGCATATATGCCTTTGACTATGAGGTCGCCCAACAGGGAATTTGCATCAACGGCAAGGTGGAGTGATGCCAGGATTTTCTTCTCGGCCTCACGTTTTCCGCTTTCCTTGTATTTGTCATTGAAAAAGAGCTGTGATACTATAATCGATGATGCAGGAGCTGCAGCATTGTCGGTTTGCTCGCCGTCGGGATTCATGGAACGCTTGGACACGCTGGCTATACCTACGTATGTGCCCTTGACTGCGGGAGCCTTGGTTACCCATGTGGGTTTCTTTGCGGCAGTTGTTTTGCCTTTGCTCTGTGAGTAAACGGTAACAGGTGTCCAGGACAGCATTGTTGCGACGATTGCCGTCAGGATTATGACGCTTGTCTTTTTCATTAGGAGTTTAATTTTTTTTGCTTGGATGCAAAAATAACCTAAAAAAAGCAAACGGAGAAATAATGTACGCGCATTAACGCGCATAAAAGGCAACATCCTGCTCGCGGTGCAGGATGTTGCTGTAATTTTATTTTACAAATTAAGTATCAGAAACTGGTGGAGATTCCTATCATGAACGGGTATGTCTGAACGGGATCGTCATTCTGGAACAGACTGGTGAACGAGTAGCGTGCAATAATACCGAAATCGTTGATTCCGACTCTTGCAACTGCGTTGAGTCCCAGAGGATTTACGTTAATACCCTTGGCTATTATCTCGCCCTTTTTCTCTCCCACATAATCTACTTTCGATACATCAGCGAAACGATACTCGATTTCAGGTCCTACTGCTATGAACGGTCCGCGGCTGGATGCCGAACTTATTTCGAGACAAAGTGGTACACGCAGGCTCCAGTAGCGTATATAACCTTGTCTTACATCACGCCCGTCAAAAGAGGAACCGGAAAGAACCATTTTGCTGGTCGAACCCAGGTTGCGATTGTAGTCGAGATACTGGCCGTTGTCAATCCAGTAACGGGAGCGTGTGATATAAAATGCGGTATTGATTCCTATATTTTTAGTCATGTGATAACCCCACTGTCCGACAGCAAAGCCAAACTCGAATCCCTTGCCCGGTTTTTGGGGCAGGCCCTCGGACATCATGGGAGGACGGTCATCGCAAAGAAGATTTACTCCGAAGTAGAAATCAGGTGTGTGCCCCGGTCCGTAATATCGGTAACTTTTACTTACATTTTGTTTGCTTCTACGGTCTTCTGACTTTTTCTCGGTCTTATTGCCCTCATCATCAACCACCTCATAATATTCGGCTCCTATAAGGCCGTCATAGAAGTTGTGTGCAAATCGGCGCGCCCAGCCTTCGCTGCGGCCTACCTTGCCATATTCATCATACTCGTAATGTCTTTCGGACTGTGCAAACGCGGGTATTGCAAACAATGCTGCCACTACCGCAATAAGATACTTTTTTGTCATGTTCTAGTAATTCTTTTGCCTAATAGACGCAAAAGGACCGGATTTGTTGGTCCGGATCTGCTGTTTTTTTCAATTTTTTTCTGAAAAGTACTCCAGAGCCTCTTTGTAGCCATCAAATCCATGGCCTTTTATGACTTTCTCAGCGTAGAGAGAAACGAAGGAATGTCGGCGGAACTCTTCGCGTGAATCCACATCGCTCAGATGAACTTCGACGGTGGGAATTGATACGGCTTTAAGTGCATCAAGTATGGCTACGCTGGTATGGGTATATGCTGCGGGGTTGATCACAATACCGTCAAACACTCCGTACGCCTGTTGGATCTTATCCACGATGGCGCCTTCGTGGTTTGACTGGAAAAGCTCTATCTGAAGCCCCAGGTCCAGACCGTTCTCCAGAATGAAAGCCTCAAGAGCCTTAAAATCACGACTGCCGTAGATTGCCGGCTCGCGCAGACCCAAAAGGTTCAGGTTGGGACCGTTTATGACAAGAATCTTTTTCATGCCGCTAAATTAGATAATCTCCTGATAAGTGCCAAAGTATTTGAACTGCTCGCCGCAATGGTCCAACTCGCTTATGAGCGATGCGAACTTCTTGTCATAGATGGATAGCTCAATATCGAAATAGAACATGAATTCAAAGTCGCGTCCGGGGATAGGGCGTGATTCCAACTTTACCAGATTGGCACCTGTCGCATTGAATTTGCTCAGAACACTGAACAGAGTTCCCGGTTTGTGAGACATCACCATCATTATACTGGTGCGGTTTGCACCGGGGTATATGCGGGCATTCTTGGCTATGCAGATAAAACGGGTATGGTTGCTGTCAAAGTTCTGAATATTCTGTGCAAGGACCTCCATGTTATATAGTTCGGCACAGCTCTTTGATGATATGGATGCTGTTGCGCGGGTGGGGTCTTTTGATGCCTTCTGGGCGGCCATGGCGGTGTTGTCAAACGGAATTATATTGACACCTTTGAGTGTGCTAAGGAAATGTGAGCATTGGTCAATGGCCTGCGGATGTGAGTAAATGGTCTTTATATCCTGAAGCTTTGCCCCCTTTGCGGCCAATAACTGGTGGTCAATCCTTACACGAGTGCTGCGTACTATGTGTACGTTATACCTTATAAGAAGATCGTATATTTCATTGACAGAACCTGCGGTGGAGTTTTCGATGGGCAGGATGCCGTACTCGCAAAGACCATCCGTGACCATTCGGATTACACCTTCGAAGGTGGTGTTGTACATTATCTCGGGTACCTCAAAGAGTTTTTCGGCGGCAATCTGCGAATATGCGCCTTCGCGTCCCTGACAGGCTACTACGGCACGCTTCGGGAATGGAGCCGGATCGGCATTGATAAGGCTTGATATCGCTTTGTAGAGTGGGGAGTCTTTTTCTTTGTACATGGCCTCGTAAGCCTTGCTTACATCGAACATTGAACGGTAAAGTACGCGTCCAAAGTCTTCCAGATCCTGGGGGAGTTGCTTTGATATGTGTGCCAGCACTTCGCGTTCGCGGGAGCCGCTGTTTACGGGCAGGTCATGGCTGCGTTTGTATTCACCTATTTCATTCACCACGTTCATGCGTTCAGCGAATAGACGGCAAATCTCATCGTCAATGGTGTCAATCTGTTTTCTGTAATCTGAAAGTTCCATGTATTATTCCTTTTCAATTTTCAATTTTATTTATTATTCCCCCCAGTGCATTGAAATCATCAAAGAAGGCGGGGTATGACTTTGCGGTGCACTCGGCATCGCTTATAGTTATCTTTATGTCTGACACTGATGCCAGGATTGCTGCTGCCATAGCCATGCGGTGATCACCTGACGGATCATAATCTGCATTGCGGGCAGGACCTCCCGTAACGGTAAGAGTGTTGTCCGATGCAAACGCGTATATTCCGGCCATACCCAGCAGTTGGAGTATGGACTGCACGCGGTCGCTCTCCTTTATGCGCAGGCGGCGTATATTGTCGAATATTGTCGTTCCCTGTGCTCTAGACGCTGCTACAGCCAGAATGGGCACAAGGTCCGGAATGTCGGTGCAGTCAATCTGAGTTGCTGTGAGGTTTGACGGGCGTGCCGTTATGGCGCCGGCTGATGTAGATATATCAGCTCCCATACGGCGCAACACATCTACTACGCGGCGATCACCTTGGGCTGAACATTCGTAGTTCAGACCGGTGCAGGTTACGGGTTTGCTGCCGGCCACGCCTGCAGTGATCCAGAATGCTGCAGATGACCAGTCGCCCTCAACGGCTACCTGAGTGCCGGGGGAGGTGAACTCCTGGCCGCTTGGAATGATATATCCGTCAGTGACGGTCTGTATCTCTATTCCAAACTGCTTCAACGCGTTTAGAGTAAGGCCGATATATGATGAGCTTTCAGGTTTGCCGGTAATTACGATCTTGCTTTGAATGCCGGTCAAGGGCAGAGCCATGAGCAGACCGGATATAAACTGTGATGATACTCCGCCGTCAATGGAGTAGAGTCCGGCGGGCATTTTACCCTCACACTTAAGCGGCATGTGGCCGTTGGGAGTCATCTTTACGCCGTGGGCGGTCATCTCCTCGTAGAGAGGTGAGAGCGGACGCTCGGGCAGACGGCCTTGGCCGATGAATGTGGCATCGGCCCCCAGTACGGCAGCAACGGGAAGCAGGAATCTTAAGGTTGATCCGCTCTCGCCGCAGTTAAGGGTGGCATCTTTGTTGACTTTGGTTATAGGGTTTACCGTGAACTTTCCGTCAGCGTATGTGATATCTGCGCCAAGTGCGTTCAGGCAGGCGGCGGTTGCCTCCATATCGCGGTTTACACTTTGGCAGACAATGGTGCAGGGGTTGTCGGAGAGTGCGGCGCAAATGAGCATGCGGTGAGCTACCGATTTTGAAGGCGGTACCTGTACGTTTCCTGATACTGCTCCTGATACTTCGAAAATCATAATCCGGCTTTTTTTATCAGTTCAAGTACCTGATTGGCAGGCATTTTCTCAAGAGAGCATACACCAATCTGCTTGGGCAGCACAAGTGTAATGTCGGCTCCGCTGCGCTTCTTGTCCGAAAGGATCACATTGTAGAGTTTATCGGCAGAGTAGGGGCAATCGGTCTCGAAACCGTAGTCCCTAACAACTTTGGTTATCACATCGGTGTAATCGGTGAAACCGTAAACCTTAGCCACCTTTGCGGCTATGACCATTCCGCGGGCAACGGCACTTCCGTGGGTGATGGTGAAACCGCTAAGCTTCTCGATAGCGTGACCGAATGTGTGGCCAAAATTGAGCAGACCACGCAGGCCCTTGTCAAACTCATCCTGTTCCACAACGTCACGCTTTATCTCTATGCAGCGGGCAATCACCTCTTTCAGGTCAAAGCTGTTGGGCTTTGAAACGGAGTCGAAAAGCTTGTTGTCAAGTATGATGCCGTATTTTATCACCTCGGCAAAACCGTCACGCATGACCGACGGGTCAAGTGTATTCAGAGTCTCAGTATCCAGATAAACCAGGGCGGGTTGATGGAATGCTCCTACCAGGTTCTTACCGGCGCTTATATCGACGGCGGTCTTGCCACCCACCGATGAATCGACTGCTGCCAGCAGGGTAGTGGGCACCTGAATGTATGGAATGCCGCGCAGGTAGATAGCCGCTGCGAATCCGGCCATATCGCCAACCACACCGCCGCCCAGCGCCAGCACCATATCGGTGCGTGTAACCTGTGCCTTGACCATGCAGTCTATGAAGGCGGTCACGTTATCAAGGGTCTTGCTCTGCTCGCCGTTGGGGATCACGTGACTTACGGTCTTGAACCCCGCAGCCTTAAGTGAATCCGTTACGGTCTTGCCGTAGAGCGGGAAAACCTTGTCGTCGCTCAGGATAGCTACCGTGTATGGCTTGAATCGCTCTTTCATTGCCTGTCCGATACCTGCCAGACCACCCTTTTTTATGAGGATGTCATAGCTGTCTGAAGCCTTGACGGTGATTTTGGCTGTTTCCATATCAGTTCTTTTCTGAAAGTTCCTTTGCTATACGTCCGTCACGCAGAAGTGCGCATAATGCCTGAGCGTCATCGGCCTCCATGGCATCGGCGTACTGCGTGAGGTTGTCAATCAAGGTATGTATCTCGCGCAAAAGGTTGTCCTTGTTCTCAAGGAACAACTCTGTCCACATATTCTCGTTAAGCCAGGCCACACGGGTGAGGTCGCGGAAACTGCCGGCGCTGTATCCTTTGTGCTGTTGGGCGGACGGACTCTTGACGTAGGCGTTGGACACTACGTGGGCAAGTTGCGATGTGAATGCAATCATACTGTCATGCTGCTCAGGGGTGGTGAATACCACGCGCTTGAGCTGCATGGGCTCCAGCATATGCTTGATTCGGTCCAGAAGCTGTATGTCATCATGGGTAGGCGGGATGATTATCATCGAGGCGTTCTGGAACATGGTGGCGCGGGAGTTCTTGTATCCCGACAGGTGTGTTCCCGCCATGGGGTGACCGCCGGCATATGTGAATCCGTACTTGGCGGCGGCTTTCATTCCGCACTCCACAATTTTGCGCTTGGTTCCGCAGTCATCTATAACGATTGTATTCCTTGATATCTCAGGGGCGTGCTGCTCGAGCCATTGGCATGCAGCATCAGGGGTGACGGCAATATGTATCAGGTCACACTTTCTGATGTTGCTGCTATCCAATATGGCGTCAAGGGTGCCTTCAAGCTGGGCAAAACAACTTACTGATTCGTTAATGTCAAACCCATAGACAGTCCAACCTGCCTCCTTATATGTCTTGGCCAGCGATCCGCCTATAAGCCCCAATCCTACAACTGCTACAACCATTTTGTTTTGTGTTGATTTACAAAAGTACTCAGATTATTTGTTTTAAGGCGTTTACTTTCTTGGCAACCTCATCAAACTGCGCAGGTGTGAGAGATTGTGCACCGTCACACAAAGCATTGGTGGGGTCGTTGTGAACCTCGATGATAAGGCCGTCGGCACCTGCTGCAACTGCTGCAAGGCTCATGGACGGAACCAGGCGTGACTTGCCGGTGGCGTGGCTGGGGTCAACTATGATAGGCAGATGTGACAGTTCCTTTACGACGGGGATTGCACTCAGGTCCAGTACATTACGGGTGTATGTATCGTAGCTGCGAATGCCACGTTCGCACAGGATGATGTTCTCATTACCGCCAGCCATGATGTACTCGGCACTCATGAGCCACTCCTTGATGGTGCTTGAAAGACCACGCTTAAGCAGGATGGGTTTGTTGGTGCGTCCCAAAGTCTTGAGCAACTCAAAATTCTGCATGTTACGGGCTCCAACCTGAATGAGATCGACATCCTCAAACAGGTCTAAGTGTTTCTCGCTCATTATTTCGGTTACGATTGGCAGTCCTGTTGCCTTACGTGCCTTACGCAGCAGTTCAAGGCCATCGGCTCCCATTCCCTGAAAATCATACGGAGAAGTCCTGGGTTTGAAGGCGCCGCCGCGCAACAGTTTTGCGCCCGATGCTTTTACGGCCTGCGCTATGCCTACAATCTGCTCCTCGGACTCCACTGAGCAGGGACCGGCAATCATGGCAAAGTTGCCGCCTCCAATCTTGACCTTGTTTTCACCCTGGCCAATCTCAACGATTGTGTCGGCGGGGTGGAAGCGGCGGTTGGCGCATTTGAACGGCTCGCTGATGCGGGTTACTGACTCGATGATGTCCAGACCGCTCAGCAGGTCGGGATCGATTCGGCTGGTATCACCTATCAGACCAATTACCGTCTGGAACTGTCCTTCACTGATATGTACGTCTACTCCCTGGCCTTTGATCCAGTTGATCAGGTTCTTTTTCTGAGTCTCGGAGACTCCTGCTTTAAGTACTGCTATCATAGTTTTATGTGTTTGTATTTACATCAAAAAAGAGCCCGAATCATTGATCCGGGCTCTCTGTTATCTTGTTTGTTAGTAGGCATACAACAAATTACCCGGCATATTGTCTGGTAAACCAAAAGTAATAATAGTATGCGTTAATTGCTTTCATTGTGGGCGCAAAGGTAAACATCATTTTTTCACATTGTCATTGCCTGATGTGTTTTTAACATTTTTGTCATCGCCCTTTTGTGCGCGGAGCTCCTCTATGTAGGCGGCGGTGATGACGCCTGATGGCAGGGCGATGATGGCTACACCGAACAGCGACGAGAGCATGCTGACTAATCTACCTATATTGGTAACGGGAGTTACATCACCATAACCTACGGTGGTCAGGGTTACCGTTGCCCAATAAAGCGCGTCAAAGAAGTTCTCAAAGGAGACAATTCCGGTATCAGGATTTTTGTGCGGCTCGGCGTTGAACATGATAAGGGCCGATACGAATATGTAGAACACGGCAATTCCGAGCACTGTGAGCAGGATCTTTTTCTCACGCCTTATTACGTTGCCCAGAATCTCGATGTTCTTGGAATACCGGAATAGCTTGAACATCCTTATCACTCTGAGAATGCGGGTAATTCTGAAAATCTTGAATCCCTGTCCCAATATGTGAAGACCCGGAAGTATTGAAAGAAGGTCAATTATGGCCCATCCGGTAAAAGGGTACAGGATAAAAGACCAACCCCGCTTACCCAATCTGTAATCGGCCGTGATCCATCTGAGTATGTAGTCCAGAATGAATACGGTGACCGTGATATGTTCTACTGTCTTGAACCAATGGTGAAAGTGGGCAAAAGTCAACGGGACAATGCTTGCAACAATGGCAAGCAGCATGATTACGTCATAGATGTAGCTGACCCAATCGTTTTCCCGTCCTTTCTCTATTATTACAAACAGGCGTTTTCTCATATGCTTTGTTTTCGGCAAAGTTACAAAAAAGATACCATTGGGGTCAGACCCCTTTGGTATCATTTTGCTATATTTGCAGATAAACAAATTGAATAATGGCACAGACAACAGCAGACGACAAGAAAATCATCTTCTCCATGGTGGGGGTGAGCAAGCAGTTCCAGAACAACAAGCAGGTTCTCAAGGATATATACCTGAGTTTTTTCTACGGAGCCAAGATTGGTATCATAGGCCTTAACGGTAGCGGTAAGTCAACCCTGCTCAAGATAATTGCAGGTATAGAAAAGAGTTACCAGGGACAGGTGGTGTTCAGCCCGGGTTACAGCGTGGGCTATCTGCCTCAGGAGCCGCAGCTGGACCCCGACAAGACCGTCAAGGAGGTGGTCATGGAGGGTGTGCAGCAGATATACGATACCCTTAAGGAGTATGATGAGGTAAACCATAAGTTCGAACTGCCTGAATATTATGAGGATCAGGACAAGATGGATGCCCTTATGGCGCGTCAGGCGGAGCTTCAGGATATAATCGATGCAACCGATGCATGGAATATAGATAACCGTCTGGAGCAGGCAATGGATGCTCTGCGCTGTCCGCCCGAGGACCAGAAGACCGGTGTGCTTTCCGGTGGCGAGCGCCGCCGTGTGGCACTGTGCCGTTTGTTGTTGCAGCAGCCCGATATACTGCTCTTGGATGAGCCTACCAACCATCTGGATGCCGAGAGCATACAGTGGCTGGAGCAGCATCTTAACCAGTACGCAGGCACCGTTATTGCCGTAACCCATGACCGTTACTTCCTGGACAACGTGGCAGGCTGGATTCTGGAACTTGACCGCGGCGAGGGTATTCCATGGAAGGGTAACTACTCGAGCTGGTTGGAGCAGAAATCACAGCGATTGGCTCTTGAGGAGAAGCAGGCTTCAAAGCGCCGCAAGACCCTGGAGCGTGAGCTGGAGTGGGTACGTATGGCTCCCAAGGCTCGTCAGGCCAAGGGTAAGGCCCGTCTGAACTCATATGACAAACTGATGAACGAGGATGTCAAGGCCAAGGAGGAGAAACTGGAGATATTCATCCCCAACGGTCCGCGTCTGGGTAACAAGGTTATTGAAGCCAAGGGTGTTGCCAAGGCATTCGGTGACAAGCTGCTGTTTGATGACCTGAACTTTTCGCTGCCGCCAAACGGCATCGTCGGTGTCATAGGCCCTAACGGTGCGGGTAAGACTACTCTGTTCCGTCTTATCATGGGCTTGGAAAAAGTCGATAAGGGCTCATTTGAGATAGGTGAGACCGTAAAGATTGCATACGTTGACCAGCAGCATAAGGATATAGATCCCGAGAAGAGTGTCTATCAGGTGGTAAGCGGCGGCAACGAGCTTATCCGTATGGGCGGCCGCGACATCAATGCCCGTGCATATCTGGGCCGATTCAACTTTACCGGAGCTGATCAGGAGAAGAAATGCGGAGTGCTGTCGGGTGGTGAGCGTAACCGTCTGCAGCTGGCTATGGCGCTTAAGGAGGAGGGTAATGTGCTGCTGCTTGATGAGCCTACCAACGATATCGATGTAAATACTCTGCGTGCCCTTGAAGAAGGTTTGGATGACTTTGCAGGGTGCGCTGTTGTGGTAAGCCATGATCGCTGGTTCCTGGACCGCATATGCACCCACATCCTTTCATTTGAGGGAGATTCCAAGGTGGTGTTCTATGAGGGCTCGTACTCAGAATATGAGGACTACAAGATCAAACAGCTTGGCTACCAGGAACCTAAGCGCATACATTATCGCAAGCTACAATAATGTGGAATTGGGGACAGTCCCCTTTTCCACATGCTGAAGCAAGTGGTTATAGCTAAATTAAATACGTGGAAAAGGGGACTGTCCCCAATTCCACCTGCACGTTGCAAACATTATCAAGATATGAAAAGGATTTTATTGCTGCTTTTATTAGTGCCGGTGATGGCGAGTTGTCAGAATGATCCGTTTGTGGTCAAGACAACAAATGGTAAGGTACGCGGATTTGACGAAGAGGGTACTATGGCGTTCAAGGGCATACCTTACGCAAAGGCCGAGCGCTGCATGCCGCCTGCTCCGGTCGCAAAGTGGGATACCGTCATGGATTGCACTGAGTGGGGACCTCAATCTCTGCAGAGTGGACGAATACAGCCGGGTAGTGCCGAGGATTGCTGCGTGCTGAATGTGTGGACTACGGACCTTGACGGTAAGAAACCGGTTATGTTCTGGTGTCACGGAGGCGGTTTTGATTCGGGTACATCGGCTTGGAATCCGGGAATGTGCCTGGCCAAGAAGGATGTGGTAGTGGTAAGCCTGAACCATCGCCTCAATATAATCGGATTCCTGGATCTTTCGGCCACGGGTGACCCCAAGTACAAGTACTCGGGTAACGTGGGCATGATGGATGCAGTCAAGGCGTTGGAGTGGGTGCGTGACAATATCAGCAGGTTTGGCGGTGATCCCGATAATGTGACCATTTTCGGTGAGTCAGGAGGTGGCGGAAAGGTGGGCACGCTGATGTGCATGCCGGCGGCAAAGGGATTGTACCACAAGGCTATAGTAATGAGTGGTACCATCCTGAACGTGAACAACAAGGCTATGACCGAGGAGCTTGGCCTGGCTGTTTTGGACGAGCTTGGAATTCCGCATAACGAGCCCGACCGCATAAAGGATGTGCCGTATGACAAACTGTATCAGGCCGGTCAGCGGGCACTCTCGGCCAGAGGCCTGGTTCGTACCCCCGGTACTCCCATAATGTGGGGATTCGGCCCTGTGCCTGATGGTGAAGTGCTGCTTCAACAGCCTTTCCAGCCCGATTTTGCATCCATATCAAGTGATATCCCCCTTGTTATAGGAACCACATTCAACGAGTTGCAGCGCGGTCAGTACAACCGTTCGATGACTCTTGAGCAGGCTAAGGATGCCGTACGCGCCACATTCGGTGATGAGACCGATGCATACGCCGAGGCACTTGCCCAGGCATGGCCCGATTTTGTTCCTCAGGACCTTCCTTCGATTGACAACCTGTTCCGCGCCAAGACGGTCATAACAGCCGATGCGGCATCGGCCTCAAAGACTGCTCCGGTGTATAACTATATGTTTACATGGAAATCGCCTTCAACGCACGTATCGGCACATGGTGCAGAGTTGAATTTCTGCTTCAATACATTACATCATGCAGGACGTGACCTGCCAAATCCGTCGGAAAGTGACCTGCGTCTGGCCGACCGGATGGCACAGTCGTGGGCTAACTTTGCGCATACGGGAAATCCTAATGTCGAGGGCTTACCGGAATGGCATCCATACACCCGCGAGAACGGAGAGTGCTTTATGTTCGGCCCGGAAATAGAGATACGCCATAACTTTGACCGTACGCTCCAGGAGATAATTAACCGCCACTGTTTTCAGAAGCTGGATGAGTTTAGAGCAACTGGCTCACTAAAATGATACAAAAGGGGCCTGACCCCAATTGTATCATTTTTAGCACTAAAAAATTTAGTCCAATTAATTTTTTTATTACCTTTGACGTATTGTTAAGAATTTTCAGTTTAAGACAATAGTTTAATGAACCAATTAATCCTTGTACGATTATGAGAAAAAAGACATTGTTTTTGTCCATTCTGTCTGTTATGGCAGTCATGGCAGGGTGTGAGTCCGGCGCCAGTCTTGAGGGCGTTGAAGAAATTACCGCAAGTAATATTGATGAAGAGGCGGATCTGACAGAGATTGCATATGATTTCCGTATTCATCCGCTAAAGGCTGATGGCCCGTTGGATGGCATAGGCGGTGTAAAGAGTTGGGGTGACGTGATGCTGGCCCGTACCAGTGACGACAGGAAGATTCTCCGTTTTGACAATTATAATCTTACTTCGGTCCTGAACAGACTTGGCCATGGCCCGGGAGAATACTACTTTATTGAAGATTTCTCATATGATGCATTCAACAATGCCATATATATTGAGAATGACTCGAATCTTGTAACCTATGATGCCACTACATTGGAGTTCAAAGGTAAGCAGCCCGTTAATATCATGATTCAGAACATTCTGAATCTGGGTGACCAGATGCTTTACTTTGGTTACTATCTGGACGAATACAACAAGGGTATGGTAGGCAATAAGTATTATATGCCCAAGGAGTCAATGATTCTGGTCGATAGGGACGAGCGTGACCTCAAGAAAGGTGTTGTACTGTATAGGGAAAGTTCCATACAAAGAAGTTTTATGGGTTATCCGGAGCTTTTCTATGTTAATCCCAAGAACCGTTCAACATGTCTTACAGGCTTTGTAAACAGAATTGTCACATTCGATGATAAAAAGGTTACAGATGTATACCGTTTCAAACTGGGAACGGATCCTATACCTACAAAGGTTATGGATATATTTGAACGGGATGAGATTGAGATTGATGAGCTGACCGCTATCTACAGGACATTGTCGACGGCTTTGTCAAAGGGTCCGTCAATCAACAATACTTTCAACATCATGGTTGATGGAAAAACTGTCAGTTTCAGATGTACATATAGCGGATCATTCGGTCCTTCAAGCCGTTTCCTGTACTTTGTTCACGATGACAATGGCACCAAGGTTTATAAGCATCTGCGTATTCCCGGTCTGAAACAGGATATCGATCCCACCGGTGCCAATGGAAATCATCAGATAGCTATCATTGAGAATCTGGGTGAAGCAACTATTGACACTAACGCTGAGATGTCACCGTTGGCTCAGCAGATAATAGATGAGCTCAAGAAGCAGAACGATGACAATCCGGTAATGCTTGAGTTCAGATTTAAATAAAGAATCGCTTAAACTCGGATTCGAAATTTGGTGTAAGGATGCTCTTTCCAAGGGCATCCTTTATTTCGTCCATGGTCCAGAAGCGGCCGCCGTCCAGTTCATCGGCGCTGGGTTTTATTGAGCCGTCATATATGGTTCGGAATACGTAGACCAGTTCCTTTTCGACTTTGCTTTCAAAGACGTAGTGCCCCATTGGAATAGGGTTGGGAACGCTGATACCCAGTTCTTCCATCACTTCGCGGCGGAAAGCCTGCTCAACGGTTTCTCCATATGAGATATGACCGCCTACGGCAGTATCCCATTTGCCGGGTTGTATGGGTTTCCAGTCGGGGCGGCGCTGCAGGTAGAGTTCTCCCTTTGAGTTGAAAACATGCAGGTGGACTACGGGGTGCAGCACCTTGCGGCCGTCATGAGCCTGACCGCGCAGAATCTTGCCCAGCACATTCCCATCCTCATCAACTATAGGAAAGAGTTCGTTGTCGTTATCAGAGTTCATCGGCATCTCTGTCTTGTAATACGGGGAACTTGGCCCGGAAATGAGCCAGCATTTCCAGGTCTATATCGGCCGATATCATTTGCGGACGTTCATCGGTCTGTACAAGTGTCTCGCCGTAGGGGCTGATGATTGCGCTGTGACCGGGATAAGCGCCCAACTCATCACTGCCGCTGCGGTTTACGCCGATGGCATAGCACTGGTTTTCAATAGCACGGGCACGTAGCAGAGTGTCCCAGGCAACTATGCGTTTATCGGGCCAGTTGGCCGGATAGATTACGGCATCATAATCGTCATGGTTGCGGCTGAATACCGGGAATCTGAGATCGTAGCATATTAACAGCAGAATTCTCAAACCGCCGAAGTTAACCACTACCCGGTCATGACCAGATGTGAAATGCAACGCCTCACCCGAGTTGGTAAAGAGATGGTGTTTGTCATAACAGGCCATTGTGCCGTCGGGCATGGCAAAAACCAGACGGTTGTAAAAACAGCCGTTCTCCACTATCGGGAGTGTTCCGCAGACTGCGGCGTTGAGTTGTGATGACTTGTCGCGGAGCCATTTCACTATGGGGCCTTCCATGGTCTGCACTACCTCTGACGGGTCAATGTACTGTCCGGTTGCGAACATCTCAGGCAGGATATAGATATCTGCCCCGCATCCGTTTCCAATTATGCGGTCCAGATCGGCAAGGTTGCTTTTCCAGTCTCCCTTTTGGGGGGCGTTTTGTACTATTGATATTTTCATCGGCTGCAAAAGTACTCTTTTTTGCTAAAACTCCTGGGTATCACCATGAGTGTTCAGCTGTTCCTGCCCTGTTTCATATTGCTGCTGCGCATCGGATATAACGTCTTCGTAGCCTGTAAGTGCTGCAAACGGCGAGAACTGTGCCGCACGGTTATAAAGCGACATAGGTCTGTGTGTGGCCGATGTGTGATGCGGCAGGTCTATTATTTTCTCGTATCTCTTATCCATGGTGGCTTATGCTTTATGTCCTCCCACCTGTTTGTTGCGGTCACGGGCAGTGGAGCCTTCCTCGAAATTCATGCCCCTGAGTATGGAGTTCTTGCCGTATTTGCTGCGAATGGCAAGGACAGCCTCCTGACGTCGGCGTTCACGTCCATCGGTAGGAGCATTCTCGCCGAACAGGTCCAACTGCCTGGGTTGGGCATCACTTTCGCTGATGACATTCTGTGCTGTCACGTTGAAACGGCGTACTGTCAGGCTCGGATTAACGATTTGGTTATACAGTTTGGTGACAGCTTTCAGGATATAGTCAGATGATGATGTATGTCCGTTAAGGTCAACTGTGCCGTGTGCCGGTTTGGGTGCCTTGCGTCCGTAATAATCAGTAACCTCCGGGCCGTTGTAGCCCTTATCCATGTTCTCGGTGTCGTAGTTGACGGTGAGCGTTATCCGGTCTGTAACAAGACGCTTGCTTACCAGGTCAAACACAAGAGCATCGGTCATCTCTTTGGCAATGAGCCGCCCCTTCTTGAAATCATATGGCTCAGAAAGAACCTGACCTGAGCTGATGCTGTTGACCTGAGGCCTGTATGCCTTGATCTCTGCCATTGTGCATGGTTCCCATCCCCATGCATGGTCAATAAGCAGTTCCGCATTGACTCCAAACAGTCGGTACAACTCCTCTTCCCATCCCGGATAAGTTGAGAAAAGAGCCACATCGCCCATGGTTCTCATACCCAGACTCTCCAGTTTGCGGGCTATGCCTTTGCCTACACGCCAGAAATCGGTAAGCGGGCGGTGGTCCCAGAGTTGATGGCGGTAGCTCATTTCGTCAAGCCGGGCTATTCGCACGCCGTCCTTATCGGGCTCCACATGTTTGGCTACTATATCCATTGCCACCTTGGCCAGATACAGATTGCTGCCGATGCCCGCGGTGGCGGTTATGCCGGTATCGGTCAGGACGTTACGGATTATGCGCATGGTAAGTTCATGCGCACTGCACTTGTATATCTTGAGGTATTCTGTCAAATCAATGAAAACCTCGTCTATTGAATAAACGTGTATATCCTCGGGTGCAACGTACTTAAGATAGATGGAATATATCTTACTGCTTACTTTCATGTAGTGTGCCATATGGGGCGGGGCGGTAATATAGCCCAAGGCCACAGACGGGTTGGATTGTACCAGCAGATTGTCATTTGATGGTTCCCCTAACTTATGTCCGGGAGCTTCGGAACGCCGGTAGTCATTTATCTGGCGTACCCTTTGCACCACTTCAAACAGTCGTGCGCGCCCGCCTATGCCATATGATTTCAGTGACGGTGATACTGCCAGACAGATGGTCTTGTCGGTACGGGAGGCATCGGCCACCACAAGGTTTGTGGTAAGCGGATCAAGCCCGCGTTCCACACACTCTACCGATGCATAGAACGACTTAAGGTCAATTGCTGCATATATCCTTCCGTCCTGACTCATTGAGGTCTGGTTTTGTCTGTACAAAAATAGCATTCTTTTGGACATCTTTTGTATATTCGCAAAGTCATTCCCCATCTGATTATTAACCGATTTGAACAATGATATGAAAACGAAACAATTACTGACCGTCATTGCGGCATTTGCCTTGATTGTCGCGCCTGTGGTAGCACAGGAGAGTGTTCCGGTTTACAAGAACACCAATTATTCATTCCAGGAGAGAGCTGTTGATTTGGTTTCACGTCTTACACTTGAGGAAAAACAGGCGTTGCTCGGCAACAACATGGCTGCAGTGCCGCGTCTGGGCATAAAGCAGTATAATGTGTGGAGCGAGGCTTTGCATGGCGTGCTTTCAGGTGCCAACGCACAGGCAGGCCTGCAGGGACCTACGTCGTTTCCCGGCAGCGTGGCTTTAGGTTCCACATGGGATCCTGAGCTGATGGAGCTGGAGGCATCGGTCATAGCCGATGAGGCTCGTGCAATATTCCAGACAGGAACGAAGGGACTTACGTTCTGGAGTCCGGTGGTGGAGCCTATACGTGACCCACGCTGGGGACGTACGGGTGAGAGCTACGGTGAGGATCCGTATCTGGCCGCAGTGATGAGCAGCGGTTTTGTGCGCGGTTTTATGGGCGATGATCCCAACTACATCAAGGCCGTGCCGTGTGCCAAGCACTATTTTGCGAACAACAGTGAGTTTGACCGCCATGTGGGCAGTTCAAATATGGACAGCCGTGACATGCGTGAGTTCTACCTTTATCCTTATAAGGAGCTGATAGAAAAGGATAATCTGCCTTCAATCATGTCATCATACAACGCCGTGAACCATGTGCCTACATCGGCCAGCGGATTGTATCTGGACACTATCGCCCGTCGCACCTACGGTATGAAGGGTTATGTGACAGGTGACTGTGCCGCCATTGAGGATATATACACAGGTCACTACTATGTTGAGACTGCCGAAGAGGCAACTGCCGCAGGTCTTAAGGCCGGTGTCGACTCTGACTGCGGAAGCATATACCAGCGTTACGCATTGAGCGCACTGGAGAAGGGGCTTATCACTGAGGCCGATATGGACCGTGCGCTGGTGAATATGTTCATCATACGTATGCGTACCGGTGAATTCGATCCTTTGATGAAGGTTCCTTACGCTAATTTCCCGGCCAGTACCGTGAACTCGGAGCGCAGTCAGGCTATAGCACTTGAAGTTGCAACCCGTACTCCGGTCCTGCTCAAGAACGACAAGGTTGTGGGTACCGAGACCAAGGCTCTGCCCATCAAATTGGATGGCATTAAGAGTATTGCGCTGATTGGCCCGCAGGCTGACCGCGTGGAGCTTGGTCCGTACTCAGGACGTCCCGAGCAGTCAAGCCGTACAACCCCGTACGCCGGAATAAGCAAGTACATCGCCGACAAGGGTCTGGACATTGAGGTTACATTGGCATCGGGCGGAAGCACTAAGAGCAAGAGTAACCTGCTATATGTGGCCTGGTTTGAGTTGGAGAAGCCTGATGGCACCAAGAGTCGTCACGATGCAACGCAGTTCAGTTCATCATCAGATGGTATTACTGTAGGTTCCGGTATGGGTACCGAAGAGCAGGTCCGTTCAATCGATGACGGCTCCTGGACCGCATATGAGAATATTGACCTGATAGATGTTGAGAAGATTACCATCGGTGCAAATATTCCTACCGAGGGCGGTATCATTGAGGTGCATGTGGGTTCGCCCGAAGGTAACCTTATAAGTACCATCGAGGCTACCCGTGCATCGGGCAAGAGGGTAGGAGGCGTTTACGGCGCCAGTACCCCCATGGAGGCCAAGGTAAACAAACTGGGTTATAACGGCCCGCAGACTCTCTATCTGGTTTATAAGGCTCCTGAGGATGATGAGATTCCCGAGGATGTACTGGCAGCTGCCCGTAAGAGTGACGTTGCAATAGTATTTGTAGGAACCGATGAGAACACTGCAACAGAGGAGGCTGATCGTCTTACCCTGAACCTTCCCGGCAACCAGGTGAAACTGATCCAGGCCGTAGCCAAGGAGAATAAGAATACAGTTGTGGTAATGCAGACTCTGGGTTGTGTTGAGGTTGAGGACTTCAAGAATATGGAGAACATCCCTGGCATCCTGTGGACCGGTTACAACGGTCAGGCACAGGGCGCAGCAATCCCGATGGTGCTGTTCGGTGACGTTACCCCCGGCGGTAAACTGAACGCCACATGGTATAAGTCAGTCAAGGATCTGCCGCCCATCACGGACTATACGCTGCGTGCCGGGAACGGCAAGCCCGGACGTACGCTGTGGTACTTTACCAAGCCGGTTTCTTATGAGTTCGGTTACGGTATAAGCTACACCACCTTCGAGTATTCAGACTTTACCATCAGCAAGAGCTCAATCACTCCTGACGATAAGATTACCATAAGCGTTAACGTAAAGAACACAGGTGATTACGATGGTGATGAGGTAGTTCAGATATATATGACCACGCCTGATAGTCCTGCTTCATTGGAGCGTCCTATCAAGAGACTTAAGGGATTCAAGCGTGTGACCATACCACGTGGCCAGACCCGTCTGGTGGAGATTGAGATTGACTGTGCTGACCTTTGGTTCTGGGATATGGATAATGACCGTATCACTTACGATTCAGGTAAGTATATATTTGAGATCGGTTCTTCGTCACAGGATATCCGCGGAACCGTATCGGCCAATATGGACGGTAAGTTCATTCCGCAGCTCAAGACGGTTGTAGCCGATTGCCGCGTTTCAGTCATGGAGATTGGTCAAACAGCTCAGACTGTTACATCGGCCGCCCTTACCGATGACTCGTTTATAGGTCTGGACAAGGCAAGTATCAAGTACGTGAGCAGCAATGAGGCTGTTGCGACCGTGGATGCTGCCGGTAAAGTAACCGCTGTGGGTCCCGGCATTGCAACCGTGACAGTTAGCGTTACATATAATGGCAAGACTGTTAGCGACTGCTACTCAATCAAGGTGAAAGCCGACTTCTCACTGGCTACCCTCAAGAACGGAGGCAAGTCAATACTAAAGGCCGGACGTAAGCAGTTCAGTGTGCTGGGCAAGATGTCATCGCAGGTAAGTGCTACCGCCAAGTCTGCAAAGCTGAACGTGGTTGTGGAACAGGCTGCAAAGGTTCCCGGAACCGCGGTAGTTAAGGTTCAGGAGCCGGTTACAGGTGATGAGCAGTCTTACCTTGTGAACTTTGGTGTCAAGGGTGTTGCCGATGAGTTCAAGAACAACGAACTGGGTCGTCAGTGGAACGTGATTCGCCGTGATGACGCCAACCTGCTTGTGGCAGATGGCCGTCTGGAGATTACCGCTGCTGCCGGTGACATAAACGGTACGGCGGATAACGGTGCCAACGTGGTGCTGCAGAGCGCCAACAGCGACTGGACCATCGATACCAAACTGCAGACAAGCGCGCTGCCCGCAGGAGCTCAGAATGCAGGCCTGGTAGCATATCAGGATGACTCGCACTTTGTGAAGTTTGTATATACCGGTGCCGCAATGCGCCGCGGCGGAATGCAGCAGGGTGCAGCAGCTCCCGCAGCAGGTAGCCTTCAGCTCTATGTTGAGGAGAAGGGAGCATCCAAGAGCACTGTGAGCATTAATCTGGCCGAGGCAGGAATTAAGGACAATACCGTTTATCTGAAACTTGAGAAGGACGGTAGCATATACACCGCTCTCTATTCTGTTGACGGTAACAGTTGGATCAAGGCTGGTGAGACGGAAATTGCACTCAAGGATATTCAAGCAGGACTTATAGCATGCCAGGGCGTACAGAACATGCGTATGGGTATGCGTCCGGGCGCCGGTGGTCCGGCAGCCGCAGCTGCACCTCAGCAGACCGCACCCTTGAAGGCCTGGTTTGACTGGTTCCACATCAAGAGCAGATAATGCTTTTTAAGGGCTTATACAATCGGAGACTGTTCCTGATCACTTTGACTGTGTGGTTGGGAGCAGCCTTCGGTTCTATTGCTCTTGCAGCCGATATAATCGATATCAAACCTTTTTCTGACGGATTGGTAAAGGCTCGTTACGATGGCATGCTGATATGGACCGATGCCACAGGCAATGCCACGGACAGCGTCAGACTAAAGATGGAGATTGCCGGAATAGAGGTCCTCAATGACAGGGTATTGGCCGTAAGTCCGGACTGCATGATTTACAGTGTTGAGCGCAGCGGCAGGAGCCGCCGCCTGTGCCGTAGTCAGTTGCGTGGTGGCGCAGACCGTGTGGTGGGAATAGCGGGCACCAAAGACAATATCCTGATTCTTACGCGGGGTGGGGTGATACTCAGCACCGTTGATTTTGAAACTTTTGAGTCTTTGGATTTCAACGGAACATATTTTTTGTATTACGAAGAGACGCTTTTCTGTTCAGTAGCGGCATCGGATAACAGTTTTTTTATAGCCGGGACCTATCCCGACGGTAAGCCCGCGGTGTTTACATCGGCCACGGGTTCTATCTGGAGTGAACGTTCGCTTACATACACCGAGGGCGGTCAGACCCTTCAGTTGGAACTGCAGCCTGTAAGGCTGTCATATGACCGCAGCCATGACCGGTTTGTGCTGATATGCGCTGACGGCTGGCAGTTCTATATGCCGGGCTGCTCTCACTGCAACTTTCTTACTCGTGAGTAGCCATACGCTGCTCGGCAAGTTGCTCGAACTTGGTGCCCTTACGGCCGTAGTTGGCGTATGGGTAGATTGATATGCCGCCACGCGGTACAAAAAAGCCTGTCACCTCAATATACTTGGGATCCATCAGTTTGATGAGGTCCTTCATGATGCGGTTCACGCAATCCTCGTGGAATCCGCCGTGATTGCGGAAACTGTGAAGATACAGTTTGAGTGACTTGCTTTCGACCATCTTGACATCGGGGATGTAGCTTATACGGATCTCGGCAAAATCGGGCTGGCCGGTGATGGGGCAGAGAGTGGTGAATTCCGGGCAGTTGAAACGTACCCAGTAGTCATTCTCCTGATTCAGGTTCTCAAATGCCTCAAGGAGGCTGGGGTTATACTCGTTTGAATATGTGGTCTTGCCGCCAAGGGCGGTAAGGCCCTCTTTTTTTCTATCTTCGGACATGATTATTTCAGTTTAAAGGGGTTGTACTTGACATTGAAATCAAATGTGTCAATGCCTTCTTTCTGTTTGAGCTTGTTTGATATGAATGCCGTAACCGGTAGAATTACAATTTCATACAGGGTTTTGACAGTTACCTGGGTTACAATGATTGACAGGATTGTTCTGATTGGCATTGTGCCCAGGAATGCCAGCGGGTAAAAAATGACGGAGTCCGACAGTTCACCGGCAACAGTTGATGCAATGGCGCGCCAGCCGAATCCCTTGCCGTGAGTGGCAATCTTCATCTTGGAAAGTACGATGGAGTTCATGTATGAACCCAGAATGAACGCTATAAGTGATGCCGCGGTGGTGCGCGGTATCATTCCGAACAAACCGTTGAAACTTTGGGCAATAGCCTGGCTGTCCTCATCAATAGGCATCGGAAGGATACTTACCAGATGGGCTGCAACTGCAACGAACGCGCTCATTATAAAGCCCATCCAGATGACATTCATGGCTCTCTTGTATCCATAAACCTCAGTTAGCAGATCATTGATAATGTAAGAGATAGGGAATATGATAACAGCGCCGGACAGTTGCATCCAGTTATTACCTACCCGCCAAAGCCTTGGCACAAAAAGATTTGATGTAATCAGGCAGACACAGAATGTTACTGCCAATACCACGAAGGTTACGGACAGCGTAGGCTGCCCTGAAGAAGTTTTTTTCTCAGACATTTTACTTGTTTTTATAGTGGTTCCAAGCACACTTGCTACAGCACTCTTCACTGTAACTCGCCGCAAAGGTAATGATTTTTGTCCGATAAATAGACGCCCCCATACAGATTCGCTTTAAAAGCAGTACTTTTGCACTCCGAAAAAAATACACATATGAATACTATCTGGATTGTACTGCCCATACTTACGCTTCTGATGTTTGATCTTGGCCTTACTCTAAAGTTTGAGGATTTCGGTAAGGTGTTCAAACATCCTTGGCCCATAGTCGTGGCGTTGTTCGGTCAGTTGATCCTTCTGCCTCTGATTGCACTTGGTCTGGCTTGGGCGTTCAATCTTACTCCGGTGTTTTTCATCGGCCTCATACTGATTGCATGCTGTCCCGGCGGAAGTTCATCGAACGTATTTTCAAAACTGGCGGGCGGCGATGTGGCATTATCGGTTACACTTACGGCATTGAGCAGTGTTATAACGTTGTTTACAATCCCGGTAATCATGAGCTGGGCTACGCAGATGATAGGCGAGAGCGTGGGCATTACACTGCCCGTAGGCAATCTGATTAAGCAGAATCTGCTTCTTATGCTGTTGCCGGTTTTGGTGGGTATCGCAATCCACTACATTTGGTCGAATGTTGCAGCAAAGATTGATAAGGTCCTGTCCAAGTTGGCATTCCCGTTGCTGATGGTTCTGATAACGGTATTCTATGTCCAGAACCATCGTACCATTCTGGATAATCTGGGGATCATAAGTGTTTGCGTAACTGTTCTGATACTCGTGGCTGTTTTCTGCTCATCACTGCTGTCACGCCTTGTAAGGAATAATGCACAGCAGCGCCGCACCGTGGTGATTGAGGTGGGTATGCAGAATGCCGCCCAGGCCATTGCCATAGCTACCAGCCCGTTCATCTTCAACAGTGCCGAAATGGCGATTCCAGCCATCCTCTACTCCCTGATGATGAATATCGTCCTCCTCATCTACGTCTTCGTAGTCCGCAAGAAATAAAAGGTACCCGCCGGTTTCGGTTCCCTACGTATTGGGGCGAGCGAGTCCTCGAGCGAGATGGCCCGGAGGGCCACCGTTTCCGGAGGAAACTAAAAGAAGGGGACCCGAAGCACCCGTAGGGTGCACGGGTTCGATTCCCGTAGGCGCTACAAAAATGGCCCGATTGCTCGGGCCTTTTTGTAGCGCCTACGGGAATCGAACCCGTATGCCAAGATTGAGAATCTTGTATCCTAACCGTTAGATGAAAGCGCCATTCGGTTATGTTATGTCTGCCAAAAGGAGGCGGAAGCTGGGGGATTCGAACCCCCGGTACGGTTACCCGTACGGCAGTTTAGCAAACTGCTGGTTTCAGCCACTCACCCAAACTTCCCTGGGAACCGTCGGTCCGGAATCCTTTAGCGGGCACAAAGGTAATGCGAGGTTTTGAGTCTTGCAAGTTTTGAAGTGATATTTTTTCAAAAAACAACAAAGCCGCATAATAATCGTTATCTTTACAAAGATTTAGCAAGCAACACCGATATTACATGTCTAAGGACAGTTCTGTAAAACTGCCGCGCGGATGCAGGATCATTGATTTTCCCAAGTTCGAGGATGAACGTGGGGCACTTTCATTTGCAGAGAGCGTGAATCATATTCCCTTCCATATAGAGAGGGTATTCTGGATGTACGGCATTCCGCAGGATAAAACTCGCGGAGGACACTCGCATCTGGAGGCATCGCAGGTGCTGGTTCCGGTTACAGGCAGTTTCAGACTGCTTATTGATGACGGTGTTGACAAGGTGGATGTTCTCATGGACTCCGCATCGAAAGGAATCCTGCTGCCTCCGGGTATATGGTGTGAATTGCGGGATTTTGCTCCCGGCACAGCCGTGATGGTTTTCACTTCGCAACCGTTCCGTACAGAGGATTACGTTATAGACCATCCCGAATACAGCAGCAACCGTGTTACGGCAGTGGCATATGAACCTGCCGACCGTGAGATATGGAACCGCTTTGTGAAGAGTTCCAAAAACGGTACTTTCCTGCTCGACAGGGACTATATGGATTATCATTCTGACCGATTCGCAGACTGTTCTCTCATGTTCTACAAGAAAGGTGCACTTATTGCACTTTTACCAGCCAATCATCTTAAGGATGAGGGTACGGTACAGTCTCACGGCGGTCTGACATACGGCGGTCTCATTACCGGCGCCTCGTTTACAGCCGAAGATGCCCTTGAGGTGTTCAGCTGTGCGATAGAGTATATGAAGAATACTCTTGGAGCTAACCGGTGGATATACACGCCCATACCGTATATATATTGCTCGCTTCCCGCCGAAGAGGATATGTATGCTCTGTTCCGAAACGGTGCAACGGTGCGTAAGACCGAAGTGGCATCAGTCATAGATATGTCTAACCGCATACCGTTCCGTGATTCGCGCAAGTATGGGATATCTAAGGCCAAGAAAAGAGGACTGGAGGTGGTAGAGGGTAATTTTGAGTCTGATATTCAAACGTTCTGGGATATACTATCAGGATTGCTGGATGAGAAGTTCGGGTCTAAACCGGTGCATACACTCTCTGAGATGAAACTGCTTCAGAGCCGATTCCCTGACAATATCAAATTATACCTGGTCAAGGAAGGCGATGCGGTGCTGGCCGGTACACTCATTTACGATACCGGTACGGTGGCCCGCACGCAATATATAGCCGCATCGGCCGAAGGTAAGAACTGCGGAGCTCTTGATTTCCTGTTCTACAAACTTCTGGACGAAGTATACGTCCAGCGCAAATTCTTTGATTTTGGCGGCTCCACGCTTTACGGCGGAAATCATCTCAACGAAGGCCTCATTTTCCAAAAGGAAGGTTTCGGAGGCCGCGCCGTAATCTTCAATACCTACGAGATTCTCTTCTAACCTACTCGTGGTGGTAGGGTAGGTTGTTGAGGATGCTGAAGGCGCGGTAAAGCTGCTCAACGAATATGAGCCGTACCATCTGGTGCGAGAAGGTAAGACGGGATAAGGATAGGCGGCCGGGAACACGTGTATAGACATCGGGTGAGAATCCGTATGGTCCACCTATAATGAATACCAGGCGTTTGGTTGATTGCGCCATGCGTTTCTGGAGCCACTGTGCCATCTCGGGCGATGTCATTTCACGTCCCTTGTCATCGAGCAGCCATACGTCATCGGACGGTTGCAGTAGATTGAGTATGAGTTCTCCTTCACGTACCTTCTGGGTGTTCTGATCCATGTTTTTGGTATTCTTTATGTCGGGAATGACCTGCATTTCGAACTGGGCAAAATGAGACAGTCGCTCGGTATACTGGCTTATTCCTTCGGTGAGCCATTGCTGGTCAGTCTTACCGACTAATATCAGGAGAATTTTCATGACAATTGAGTAATTTAACTGTACGAAGTTACGGATTCTATTTTGATTTTGGCGGTTTGGAGGATATTTGTTAAGTTTGCCATACTTTTGCAATCAGAGAAGAACGGAAACTGAGATGTATGAGAGTTTGCAACAGCTGAACACGCTTACAATCAACTTCAACAGGACGGGAAACTGGCTGCTGATGCTGTTCATGGCCGTTGTCATGTATGGCGTGGCGTTAGGCCTGAGACCTCAGTTCTTCCGTGGCGTATTCAACCGTCCCCGCGCAATGTTCATCGGCTTAGTATGCCAATGGTTCGTACTCCCGTTTATAACTTTCCTGTTGTGTGTGCTGTTTCACAGTTATGTGCCTCCGATGGTGGCAATGGGAATGATTCTTGTGGCTTCATGCCCGGGCGGCGCGGTATCCAATTTCATGACATCCTATGCAAAGGGTAATGCCGAGCTGTCGGTGCTGATGAGTACCATCACGACGCTTGGCGCTCCCATATTCACTCCTATAAACTATGCTATATGGGGCGGTCTCTATACCAAGTATATGGATGCTGCGGCAGGTGACGTGTTGCGTACGCTTCAGGTTCCGCCACTGCAGATTGCCCTGACCGTGATAGTCATCATAGGCATTCCGGTGTTGTTGGGCTATGTTACCGTCAAGCTGGCCCCGAATGCAGCGGCCCGGCTCAAGGAGATAATGAGGTATGTGTCAATCGTGATATTCCTGAGCGTAGCCGGAATGATGATGTCACAGAACTTCATGCTTTTCAAGGAATACATCGGATTTATTTTCATTATCGTCTTCATACACAATCTGGTAGGATTCGGAATCGGTTATACGGCAGCCACCATAGGCAAGACTCCTGTGAAGGATCGCCGTGCAGTCACTATCGAGACCGGTATCCAGAACTCCGGATTGGGACTCCTGTTGCTGTTCAATACCGGAATATTCCCGCCTGAAATAGCCAAAGGCGGCATGGTGTTCGTGACAGCATGGTGGGGTGTCTGGCATATCATATCGGGGCTGATTCTGAGCACTGTGTTCCGTTTTTCGGCTTTCGATACGACAGGCCTTTCTAAATTCCTGCATAAAAAGAAATGAGAGAGCATATTCAGGATAAGGGGTGGTTCTATACTTTTCTGAAAGTCTTTGTTGACTGGTCGGTCAGGAGCTCGTTCCGCCGATATCAGGTTGAAGGGCTGGAGAACGTTCCCACCGACGGTCATGTGATCTGGGCCGCAAACCACACCAACGCACTTATGGATCCGATGGTGATGCTGTCATCGACAAGGGGCCGAAAGGTGTTTGTGGCACGTGCCGATATCTTCAAGAAAAAATGGGCCTGCGAAGCACTCTCTTTCCTGCGTGTGATGCCTATCTACCGCATTCGTGACGGCATAAACGCTGTCAAGCACAACGATGAGGCCATTGAGCAGGCCACGGGTGTGATAATGGACGGTGTGCCTTTTGTAATATTCCCCGAGGCAACCCACCGTGCCAAACATTCTCTGCTTAAACTGAGCAAGGGCATATTCCATATTGCCGAATCGGCCATAGAGAAGTCAAAGGATGGCAAGCCTGTCTATATACAACCGATAGGCATCGAGTACAGTGACTATTTCAGGTTCCGCAACAAGGTGCTGGTCAAGTTCGGCAAGCCGGCCAACGTAACCAGATTCCTTGAGGAGAATAGTGACAAACCGATACCGGTAGCCATGCAGCTGATGCGTGAGCTGCTGACTGAAAGACTGGCCGAAGGCATTGTCTATATTCCTGATGATGAGGATTATGATGCGATATGGGAATATACCAAACTCAAGGCCGATAATCGGGATTATTTCAAAAAGACACTTTCTGAGATAGAGTCCCGTGAGGCTCGTAAACTGAAAGGATTGCTCAAGATCCAGGTTGTAGACAAATATGCCGTTGCCGATGCCTTGGCCCTGAAGGAAAACGATCCAGATAAGGCACGTGAACTGTTTGCCAAGGTGGATGCGCTGCGTTTGTGGAGATTACAGAACGGAATTTCGGTTTATTCCATTGCACGTGATCCCGGATTCTTTAATCTGTTGCTCAGAACAGTCGTCGCGCTGCTGGGAGCACCTTACTACTTCTTCTGCGGTGTGGTGGGCTGTATAAAATGGGTTCCGATAGTATTGATTCTAAGGGGAGTGAAGGATGATGCTTTCTATAACACGGCACGTTATGGCGTCCGATTGGGCTTGGCCATTCCGGCACTGATAGTATGGTCGTTGCTCTACTTCCTGCTGTTTAACTGGAAGATTGCTGCTGTCTTGCTGCTGTTCTCACTGCCGTCACTCAAATACCTGTATGATTACGGGGCTTTTTTCCGTATATTCATATCGGATATAAGATGGAAAACGCGCAAGAGACACGCTCCCAAGTTATAATTTCGAGTAGAATTTTACGTATTGCTGCGCCACTTTAATGTAATCATGGTGGCGTTTTATGTATTCCACAGACTGGCGTTTGAGTTCCGGAATGCGTTCGGGATTGAGTATCAGTTGCTCCAACTCATCATAGACGCTTTGCTCATTGGGTTGCACGTTGATAATGGGTCGCAGCTCATTCTCTCCAAGTATGCTGTAGTTTTCGGGTTCGCCGCCTCCTACAACGATTATTCCCTTGGACATGGCCAACAGGGCGTTCATTGAAGGCGTGTAGCTGTAGAGCTGGTCCAGAATGGCATCACTGCTGTCCATCATGTGCTGATACTGGTCAAACGGTACACCTTGTGCAATCTTAATTTCCAGCTTATCGGGATATTTCTCCCTGAGTGCCTGTGCGGCACGCAACATGATGTCAGTGCCTTTATAGGCGTCACGGTCACGACTGATACCCACAAACAGACGTAAAGGCCCCCCGTAGAACGAAGTGCGGTAGATATCGGGCATTACGATGGGATAGGGTATAAATCGCATCTTGTCACTTATGCGTCGGCCGTCGGGACAGAGTGTATGCACCTCATTGTATGTAGCCCAATACTCGTATAAACCGGCCGGGATGCCGTCACAGTCAAGTGCTATGGCTTCGTTCAAGGTCTGCTTCGGGGTGCCTATCCACTCGTCGCGGAAACGCCGAGCCTCTATGTCTGTGCGCGGCTTATCGCCGAAATTGAAATCGCTGTAGCGCAACGGGCGTACGTCTGTATTGATATTAGCCCAATAGTAGTCCATGCCGAAAGCACCCATCACGATCTTTTTGTTGTTGCGGCGCAGATAATGGTAGAACGGCATCATACGCTCGGCTTTGAGCTCAAAAAATATGGGGTTGATAAGCTGTACGACATCATAACCTCGCATTTTTGGCAACGCTTTCAGAAGACGCCACAGGAATGATATGCGGCCTGTGTGGCGGGTAAGGTCCCGTTTAAGGTCGATGTCACGTGGATAGTCTTTCCAGCTGTCACCGTCGCTGGCCACCGTTACCTGGTGTCCAAGCGCCCTGAGTCCTTTGGCCAACGTGTTGTGAACGTTGCTGTATTCTCCAAGCAGAAGTATTTTCATAGGTTTTTCTTTCTTGTCATATGCCGTAGCGCGATATTCCATGCACCGCGGCCACCCATAGCTGTATATTGCTCCAGCAGCCAGCCGAGTTTTGCTCCTGCCGGTTTCTTTCCGAAATTTTCCAGAATAAATGCATGACATTCTGCCGATGCCTTTTTGTCACCTTCAAAAAGCAGTTTCCCGCTAAGGATATAGGTTCTGAGCAAAAGAGCTTTTAGGCAACGGGCGGCAGTATGTGAATCGGTGTGGTCTGTGCCTTTTACGACTTCGAGTATTGTATCAAGTTGCATCTTGTAACGTGATTTAAAACTGGGACCGGTCAGACTGTCAGAGTGTACCTTGATGGTATGATAAGCCTTGTTTGTGATCCATTGGAGCCTGGGTGCGGTCATAAGTGCCCTTACGCCCAGTTCCCAGTCATCCCATATGCGACAGGATTCATTCCAGCCTCCGATCTCCTTAAGCCATGAGGTGCGGAATATCATGCTGATGGTGTTGAGCATGCTGTTGATTATCTGAACAGCTGGATCAGCTACGGGTTTGTATGCCCGGACAGCCACCTTGTTGTCAACCATCTGACGGGTGGGAAAGGCAACCATATCAACTGCCTGGTCCCAATTGTGGGGGATGTCCTCAAACTCATCGTCCGAATCAAAGAAGTATACCCATGTGGTTTTTACAATTGAAAGACCTTTGTTGCGTGCTGCCGCCGCACTGCGCTGCGGTTCCTGTACGAATGTTACACAGGGATTGTCGGCTGTGTATGATTCAAGCATCTCAACCGTGCCGTCAGTGCTGCCGTTGTCAACCACAATGACGGGAGCATCGCTCATGGGGCTACGCTTTATGCTGTCAAGCGTGTGCCTGAGCAGTGCCTTGCGGTTGTATGCCGGTATGACTATCGTAATATCCATACTCCTTTAAGCATATTAAACAGGATTGGGAACGGATTGGCTCCCTTGTGGAACATATGCCAGCCGGCTTCCCTGAAACTGCGCCAAACAGCACTGCATGTGCCATAGACGTAACGGAACGTGGCACCTTTGGTTATCTGAAGTCTGCTGTTTCCGATAAGACTGATGCCGGTGGTGTTACCTTCAGTCTTAACAATCACCTGCGGAACATATCTGACAGTGAGTCCGGCGCGTCGGGCATCGGCCATAAAAACTTCCTCTTCGCCTGCGCATAGCAGCGGACTTCCCAGTCCGAACCTTTCGTCAAACTTGAGTCCTTTTGCCAATACTGATTCGCGGCGGAATGTTATCTCAACCGAGCACACATATGGTGCGGGATAGGGATGGAGTGGGGCGCCTTGGTAGTCTTGGGCTTGGAAAGTAATCATGTCGGCATCAAGGTTTTCCTTCCATGAGTTCAAGATGGTATCGATGTGCTGCGGCAGGTATCGGTTGTCATCATCGGCTATGAGGCAGATGTCGGCGGTGGCCATGCGGAGCGCATTATTTCGGTTGCGTGACAGGCCCCAGCCTTCCAGTAATTCAACTGTTACATCGGGCCTGGAACCGAGGGCAGAAGGGATTACGACATACTGGGCGGGACAGGTGTGCTGGACCGATACTATGTAGCGCACGCCGTTACGCTCGGGCAACAACATGGCAGGGATAGCCTGCAAGCGGTCGCTTACAGTGCATATCAGTATGTCAAGTGTCAGTCCGGGGTTGTCCATGCGCACTATGTATGATTCAAAACGTAAATGTACTGTTTTTATTTCTTTAAATAAGTAATTTTGCGCCTGCATTATCGTTATATCCATAGTGGAGAAAGAGAATAGTGACATAAAGGGTAAGTCCGTTCAGGGTGGCATCTTTAAACGGATACTTAAGTATGCCGGGGTGTTTGGCAGTGTCCAGATGCTGGCCATGCTTGTAACCCTTGTTCTCAACAAGATCAAGTCGGTGTGGCTGGGTCCGGCGTGTTACGGCATTACGGAGTCCATGAACCGCAATACGGATGTGGTCAAGAATCTGACCAATTTGGGCATCCAGACTGTTGCTGTACCCGAGATATCACGTACCGTCGGGGCCGATGAAGCGGGACTCAAGGACAGTATTCTTGTTACTCGTAGCTGGGCTTTGCTTACTGCTATGGCCGGAATGGTAGTGTGCCTTACGCTTGCGCCGTTCTTAAGCCTGTGGGCATTTGCCGGCGATACCGGTTATACGATAGGATTCATGTTTATGTCGCTTGCTGTTGCGGCGGCGGCTGTCACCGGTGGGGAGATGGCTGTGCTTAGAGGAACCGGACTGATGCGTCAGGTGGCATTGAGTCAGTTGTTTGCAAGCATCGTGTCGCTATGTCTGTCGGTGCCGCTTTATTGGTTCTTTAAACTGGATGGTATAATACCCGCTCTGGTGCTGTCGGCTTTGGGTACCATGACGGTTACCTGCTGCTATTCATTCAAGGCGTATTCATACCGGGCGCGTCCGTTCAGCGGGCAAATACTCCGCAAGGGATTCGGAATGATAGGATTCGGAGTGTTCTTTACCGCAGCGGCTTTTCTGGGTGCGTGGGCATGGTCAATCATTGCCAAGTTCCTGATGGATAAGGGTGGTCAGGAACTTACGGGTATTTACAGTGCAGGTTATATGCTTGTCACCTATTTTGCTACTCTGCTTCTCACGGTCAATGACTCGGAATATTTCCCGAGGCTGTCATCGGTGGCTGCCGATAAGGATAAACTTCAGAGTACGGTGGACAGTCAGGCTCAGGCAATGCTGATGCTTTCGGCGCCTCTTGTGATATGTTTCATCATCGTAATGCCGTTGGTGGTATATGTTGTTCTGGAGTACGGAAAATTCCATGATTCAATAGCTCTTGCGCAATTGGCGGTGGCCGGAGTCTTTTTCAAATCTGTAAGCCAGCCTATAGCATGCATAGTACTTGCCAAATCAGATCAGGTTACCTATCTCATTCAGGAGACGATATGTTATATATTGTTGGTGATGTGCGTGATATGTGGATTCAATATGTACGGAACGATGGGCATTGGCATCGCGCTTGCATTCTGGGAGTTCCTGTATTTGGGTATGGTTCTAGCTATCTCAAGAATTCGTTACGGTTACAGTTTGTCGGGTAAGGTTGTAATATCTTTTCTTATTCAGATGATCCTTGTTGCTGCGGTTTCGGCTCTTTCGGTTTTTGACGGCAAGGACGCTGTTGCCGCAGGCTTTGCGCTGTTGGCTGTATCGGCTGTCTATACTCTTGTTTTCTTCCGTAAACACTCCTCTTTCTGATTTTATTCCGCGTTTTTGTAGCTTTTTTTTGACTCATCAAAGAAAAGCAGTACTTTTGTGTTTACATGCGCGTATGCGTGTTGATTTCAAGAATTAGTGTAATTACGATATTATGGATGAATTATTGGGACTGGTAACTGCCAAGGCTCAGGAGTGGCTGGGCAGTTCTTTCGATGAGAAGACGCGTGAGGAGGTAAAGGCTCTCATGGCTAAAGAGGACAAATCAGATCTTATTGACGCATTTTACAAGGATCTGGAGTTTGGAACAGGCGGTTTGCGCGGAATCATGGGCGCAGGTACCAACCGCATGAACATATACACCGTGGGTATGGCTACCCAAGGTTTGGCCAATTATCTGAACAAGAACTTCAAGGAGCGTAAGGAGATATCGGTCGTAGTGGGACATGACTGCCGCAACAACGGACGTCTGTTTGCCGAGACCGTAGCAAACATTTTCAGCGCAAACGGCATCAAGGTATATCTTTTTGATGACCTGCGCCCCACGCCTGAGGTATCGTTCGCCATTCGTTATCTGGGCTGCCAGAGCGGTGTGAATGTAACCGCCAGCCACAACCCGCGTGAGTACAACGGTTACAAGGCATACTGGGAGGACGGCGCACAGGTGCTTGCTCCGCATGATACCGGCATCATTGATGAGGTGGCCAAGGTAAAGGTGGCCGATATCAAGTTCAAGGGTAATCCCGACCTGATCAAAATCATAGGTGAGGAGGTCGATAAACCCTACCTGGATGCAATTGAGGGTATCTGCATAGATCCCGCTCTGGTCAAGCGCAATCACGACCTTTGCATCGTTTACACTCCGCTGCACGGATGCGGCCGTGTAATGATTCCGCGCTCTCTGAAGCAGTGGGGATTCACCAACGTGAATTGTGTACCCGAGCAGATGATTCCGGACGGTAATTTCCCGACCGTTGTATCACCCAACCCCGAGTATCCTGAGGCTCTGACTATGGCTCTGGCCCTGGCCCGCAAGTTGAATGCCGACGTGGTTATGGCATCGGACCCCGATGCCGACCGTCTGGGTGTGGCCTGTCGCGATGATAAGGGTGAACTTACCCTGCTGAACGGTAACCAGACCGCAATGATATTCCTCTATTACATCATAACTCAGTACACCAAGCTGGGCAAGATGACCGGTAAGGAGTATATCGTCAAGACAATCGTGACCACTGAGGTTATCAGCCGCATAGCAGAGAAGAACAAACTTGAGATGTTTGACTGCTACACCGGTTTCAAGTGGATTGCCAAGGTTATTGCCGATGAGAACGCCAAGGGCAAGCACTACATCGGTGGAGGTGAGGAGAGCTTCGGTTTCCTGGCCGAGGACTTTGTTCGCGATAAGGATGCTGTATCGGCTTGCTCGCTGATGGCTGAGATTGCAGCATGGGCTAAGGAGAACGGTAAGACTCTTTGGGACCTGTTGCTTGATGCATATCAGGAGTACGGATTCTCACAGGAGGCAGCCGTAAGCGTAGTTAAGCCCGGCAAGAGCGGTGCCGATGAGATAAAGGCAATGATGGAGCAGTTCCGTGCTAACCCGCCCAAGTCATTGGCAGGTGAGAAGGTGGTCCTGGTCAAGGACTTCAAGCTGCTCAAGCAGACCGATGCCGCCGGTAAGGTTTCCGATTTGGTTATGCCCGAGCCGTCAAATGTACTGCAGTACTTTACAGTGGCAGGTGACAAGATATCGGTCCGTCCTTCAGGCACCGAGCCCAAGATAAAGTTCTACATGGAGGCCAAGCTGCCTATGGCAAGCAAGAAGGATTACCTTAAGGTTCAGGCCGAGGCCATGAAGAAGATTGAGGCATTCAAGAAGGATCTGGGAATCTGACTAAAGCCATAATGAAGCATCGAAGCATTATAACGTTTCTGTCAGTTGCATTGATTTGCACCGTACTGGCCTGCTGTTCGAAGGATGACGGAACGGTCACGATACGTGTCGTTGCCACATCCGATGTCCATGGCCGTATTTTTGACAAAGATATTCTTACCGGAGAAGAGAGAGATGGCAGCCTTGCCAAATTTTCATCGTTCCTTAAAGGGCAGCGTAAGGAGTATGACAACGTTATTTATCTTGATGCTGGCGATATACTGCAGGGCTCGGTCGAGGCTTATCAGGACATGACATCCCAATTCTTCAGGGAAAGCCTTGCCGCACAGGCATACAATATCCTGGGGTGTGATGCGACGGTTATGGGAAACCATGATTTCGCGGTGGGAGCGGTCAGTTATGACCGTTTCTTCAGAGGCCTTACATTCCCGGTGCTGGGTGCGAATGCATTCTATGATGAGTATGGAGATTTTCTGCCTCCGTACAGGATTCGTGCAAAACAGGGCGTAAGAGTCGCTATACTGGGTTTGACCACACCTATCGTCAATTATTCGATTCCGGCCGACAGGATGGAACTTGATGTTGCCGATATTGTGGAGACGGCCCGATATTGGGTTCCTGTCCTGAAAGAAAAGGAAGAGGCTGATGTGGTGATAGGTCTGCTGCATTCGGGTTTTGATAATGGGCGCATGGATGATGAAGGTCTGTGCGAGAATGCGGTTAGCCGGTTGGTAAGCGAGGTTCCCGGATTGGATATAATCATATTCGGGCATGATCATAAGGAGTGCTGTCTTAAGATGGTTGACTGTAATGGGGATTCTGTGCAGTTACTCAATCCTGGTCCTTTTGCCAGGAAGGCTGCAGTGGCGACTCTGACTGTCACAAAAGGAGAAACCCCTGTCGTGTCCATTCATGGAGAACTGGCTGATATTACAGCCGAGAAACCTGACAGACGTTTTTTGAGGAAACTGTCGGGATGGTTTGATGATGTGATGGACTATTCAGACTCTGTGATAGGAACCGTTACAACTCCGCTGGAGTCTGCCGGAGTCCTTTGGAGAAGTTCATCGGTCATGGACTGGGTCCATTCCGTTCAGATGCAGTTCAACGGGGCGGAGATTTCCCTTTCATCGCCGGTTCTGACCAAAACATACATCCCGTCAGGTGATGTCAGAGTGAAAGATATGTTTGACGTATATCATTTTGACAACACGATGGTGTCGGTCATGATGAGCGGCAATGAAGTTAGGGATGTTCTGGAGTACTCCGCTGGGCTGTTTTATAATACCGTCTCTGATGGTAATGGAGGTTTGCTGAAAACCAAGCCTGACGGTGACGGAGAATGCAAGTTGCCGCAGTATCCTGTCAAGAATCTGGTTACTGCCGCAGGCGTTGATTATGAAATAGATGTTACCAAACCGCAAGGAAATCGCGTAAGCATTATCTCCATGTCAGACGGCAGGCCGTTTGAACCGGAAAAGATGTATCGTACAACTATCAATTCATTCCTATATTCAAGCAAGGAGTCAGCTCTGTTTAAGGCCATGGGTATAGGACTTAAGGATATGCGTAAACGGTTAAACGGTTCATCAATGGCCGATATCAGATACTTTATGCTGACTGACCTGGCTTTGAGGCACGAGCTGGGCATACCTGTCACGGTCAGAAATATTACCAGGTGGAAACTGGTACCCGAGGAAACGGTATCAGGATGCCTTGCTAAAGACACCGTTGACTTTAACATTATAGGAAAACAAACGTCGCATATATGGGACTAAAACACAATAATTACTGATTATGAAGAGAACAGTTTATCTGTTGATAGCGGGAACAGTGCTCTCGCTTTCGGCGTGCAAATCAAGTCAGAATGCCTATAAAGAGGCTTATGAGAAGGCTGTAAGCGGCGATGAAGCCAAAACTGTAATTGAGGAGCCTGTGGTCTCCAATAACGAGGCTCCCAAGGCTGAGGATGTGACAAATATATCTGTCCGTGAGGAGAAGGTATCGGTGGTTTCCGGTGAGCAGGAGATTAAGGCATACGGAATAGTATGCGGCAGCTTCTCGCTTAAAGCCAATGCCGATGCACTCAGGGAACGTCTTGTCGGTGACGGCTATAATGCTGTTGTAGTGGTCAATGAGGCCGGTAAGACATATCGTGTGGTATGTGCAAGTTATGATACCAAGGAGGAGGCTGTGGCTGAACGGACCAAATTCAAGGCCAGATATCCCGATAATCAGGACTTCCAGAGTGCCTGGATTCTATACAGGAAATAATCTTGGGCAGGATCTTGGCAATTGATTACGGTACCAAGCGTACCGGTATCGCGGTTACCGACCCGCTGCGCATAGTGCCTGGGGGATTGAGAACGGTTGCTACCCATGAGTTGTCCGCTTTTCTGGCTGACTATTTCAGCAAGGAGCAGGTGGACATCATTGTCATGGGGTACCCGACCAATATGAACGGTGAGGACTCGGCCAGTATGAAACAGATACGTCCTTTTACTGAAAAACTCAGGAAACAGTATCCTGATAAGAAGGTCGTGATGTTTGACGAGCGTTTCACGTCGGTCATCGCACAGAGAGCCATTCTGGATTCCGGCATAGGCCGTATGGCACGGCGCAATAAGGCTCTTGTCGATGAGGTGAGCGCCACCATCATTCTGGAGTCGTTTATGGATTCAAAACAATACAAAGAGATATGATTTTACCGATTTACACTTACGGACAGGGGGTCCTTAAGAAAGAAGCGGAAGAGATTGACAGTAGTTACGAAGGTCTGGAGCAACTTATAAAGGATATGTTCGAGACGCTCCGTAAGGCCGAGGGAGTAGGTTTGGCTGCACCGCAGGTGGGACTTCCTATCCGATTGGCTGTGGTTGACCTGGATGTGATATCCGATGACCAACCTGAGTTCAAAGGCTACTTTAAGACATACATCAATCCCTATATTGAGGAGACGGATGGAGCTATGGTTCCGTATGAGGAGGGTTGCCTGAGTTTTCCGGGCATACATGAAAAGGTGAACCGTCCGGAGCGTGTGCGCATAAGTTGGCAGGATGAGAATTTTCAGGAGCACGATGAGTGGTTTGAGGGATTCCCGGCACGAGTGCTGCAGCACGAGATAGACCACTTGGACGGCAAGTGTTTCATAGACCGTATGTCGCCGTTGCGCAGACAGATGAATAAAAAAGCCCTTAGTTCCATTGCTGCCGGAAAGTTCAACTGCGACTATAAAGTGAAGATATCACACAAGTAACATGAAGATAGGGCGTACCATCATTGCCTGTACCGCTGCCCTATGGATGCTTTGTGCTCCGGCAAAGGCCCAGATAAACACTGACCGTATGATGTCGGTGGGCCGTACTGCTCTCTATTTTGATGATTACGTACTATCTATCCAATATTTCAATCAGGTAATAAATGCCAAGCCATATTTGGCTGAGCCTTATTTTTATAGGGCTGTGGCTAAATTGTATCTTGAAGACTATCGTGGCGCCGAACAGGATTGCAGTAATGCATTGAGCCGCAACCCGTTTGTGGTCAACTGTTATCAGGTTCGCGGCTTGGCTCGTGTGTATCAAGAGAGGTACGCCGATGCCATAATTGATTTCAGGGAGGGACTGCGTCTGGATCCTGACAACAGGGCCATGCGTCATAATCTGATATTGTGCCTTGCCCGTAACGGACAGAATGAGGAGGCAATACTGGCCGCTGATACGTTGATAGCATCATCTCCCAAATACGCACCTGCTATGGCTATGCGTTCGGACCTGCTTTGGGAACAGGGTGACAGTATAGGCGCATTGGAGTGGGTGGACAAGGCGTTGGAGATAAACCGGTATGATGCCTCTATGCTGCATCACCGTGGCGTGATGCTGGCTCGCATGGAACGTTATGAAGAGGCCGAAGAGGATATGAACCGTGCCATCTATCTTGATCCGGGCGATGCCGGGGCATACATAACACGTGCCATGGTGCGATATTTCCGTGACAACCTGAATGGTGCCCTGGCAGATTACGATATGTCCATAATGATTGATCCTGCAAGTGTTACAGGACATTACAACCGTGGAAACCTACGCGCTCAAATAGGTGACGATAATCGTGCCATTGAGGATTTTGACATGGTTATCGATGCCGAGCCGGACAACCTTTTGGCAATCTTTTATCGTGGCGTACTGCGTGACCAGACTGGTGATTATCGTGGCGCCGAGCAGGATATCTCCAGAGTGCTTGAGGAGTATCCGCAGTTTGTACAGGGTTATCAGATACGCAGCGAGGTGCGTGAAAAACTGGGTAACCATCGTGGAGCCGAACAGGATGCCATGGTGGTGTTGCGTGAACAGAACCGTCGTTTCAACAATGCCATGGGCTATTCGGATGAATCGGATAAGGAGGATGAAAGCAAAACCCGTGAGCGGTCCGACAAGAACGTGCGTAATTATCGCAAAATCATTGTTGACGAAAATCTTGAAAATTCCACCGGGTTCTCAAGCGAATATCGCGGTAAGGTGCAGAATCGCAATGTCGATGTGCAGTACCTGGAGGCATACCGCCTCACATATTTTAAAGACAATACCCAGACTGTCAGTATGGTGTATGGCAGTAAGGTAGTTGAAGAGTTGTCGGCATCGGGTTGTTTCATGTCGGAGATTATGCTTGAGAACCATGACGTTCAACTTGATGAGAGGCAGATAGACCGTTTGTTTGCGGATATAGGACAGCGGACCCAGCTTATCTCGGCCGATCCTGGTAATGCCGATTGTCTGTTGTTGGCCAGAGCTCTCGATTTTGCCTTGTTGCAGGATTTTACAAATGCCGAATCGGATTTGGACAATGCTGTATCCGTAAATCCTGACAATTGGGCGGTATGGTTCTGCCGCGCACAGGTCAGGGCACGTTCCATTGAGGTTAAGCGTGCCGAGAGGGAGATGGACTTACAGCAAAGCGGTTCCAATACGCGTGAAAGTTCGGCCGATCCCGGATATCAGCTTGTAATCAGGGATCTGACTCAATCACTGGAACTTGAGCCTTCATTCGCATTTGCATACTACAATAGAGGTACATATTATGCTATGACCAATGACTTGCATGCTGCCCTGGTGGATTTTGACAAGGCAATAGAGCTTGACGAGACTCTGGCCGAGGCCTGGTATAACCGCGGACTCGTTCATGTGCTCCTGAATCGTATGGATGAAGCTTTCCGCGACCTGAGCCGTGCAGGTGAACTTGGCATATATTCAGCGTATAATATCATCAAACGCTTCTCAAAGTCCGAATAATTTGATAAATTCGCACGCTCAAATAGAAAACACTATAAAACAACATGATAAAGATTACGTTTCCCGACGGTTCCGTACGCGAATATGAAAACGGCGTAACCGGTTATGAGATTGCTGAAAGCATCAGCCAGAGACTGGCACAGGATGTGTTGGCCTGCAGTGTGAACGACCAGATTACAGAGCTCAACCGCCCCATTACCACCGATGCTACCATCAAACTGCACAAGTGGGAGGATGAGGAGGCTAAGCATGCATACTGGCACACCAGCGCCCACCTTATGGCCGAGGCCCTGCAGGAGCTCTATCCTGGCACACAGTTCGGAATCGGTCCGGCAATCGAGAAGGGATTCTACTATGACATCATGCCTCCTGAAGGCGTAGTCATCAAGGAGAGTGATTTCCCTGCCATCGAGGCCAAGATGAAGGAGTTGGTACAGAAGAAGGAGAAACTGGTACGCCAGGAGATCTCAAAGGCCGATGCACTCAAGTTCTTTGCCTCACGTGGTCAGAGCTACAAGAACGAGCTCATTGCCGACCTTGAGGATGGAACCATCACTACCTACACACAGGGTAACTACACTGACCTGTGCCGCGGACCGCACCTGGTTGACACCGGTGCCATCAAGGCAATCAAGCTGCTGGCTACTTCGGCCGCATACTGGCGCGGTGACGAGAAGCGCCCGCAGATGACCCGTATCTACGGTATCACATTCCCCAAGCAGAAGATGCTTGACGAGTATCTGGAACTCCTTGAGGAGGCTAAGAAACGTGACCACCGCAAGATCGGTAAGGAGATGGAGCTCTTCATGTTCAGCGATATGGTTGGTAAGGGTCTGCCTATCTGGCTGCCCAAAGGCACTGCACTGCGTCTGCGTCTGCAGGATTTCCTTTCACGTATTCAGAAGCGCTACGGTTACCAGCAGGTAATCACCCCGCATATAGGTTCAAAACAGCTCTATGTGACTTCAGGTCACTGGGATCACTACGGCAAGGACAGCTTCCAGCCCATCACCACTCCCGAGGAGGGTGAGTGCTATCTGCTCAAGCCTATGAACTGCCCCCATCACTGCTGCATATTCAAGTCACAGCCCCGTTCATACCGTGACCTGCCTCTGCGTATAGCTGAGTTCGGTACAGTATACCGTTATGAGCAGAGCGGTGAGCTTCACGGACTTACCCGTGTACGCAGCTTCACACAGGATGATGCTCATATTTTCTGCCGTCCCGATCAGGTGAAGGGTGAGTTTATCCGCGTGATGGAGATTATTGAAATCATCTTCAAGGCTCTGAATTTTGAGAACTTTGAGGCACAGATATCACTGCGTGATCCCAACGACCACGAGAAGTACGTGGGTAGCGACGAGGTTTGGGAGAAGGCCGAGCGCGCCATTGTTGAGGCTTGTGAAGAGAAGGGACTTAAAGCCACCGTTGAATATGGAGAGGCTGCATTCTACGGTCCTAAACTTGACTTTATGGTTAAGGATGCCCTGGGTCGCCGCTGGCAGTTGGGTACTATCCAGGTGGATTACAACCTGCCTCAGAGATTCGAGCTTGAGTATATAGGATCCGACAACCAGAAGGAGCGTCCGGTAATGATTCACCGCGCACCGTTCGGTTCAATGGAGCGTTTCGTTGCCGTGCTGATTGAGCATACCGCAGGTAAGTTCCCGTTGTGGCTCATTCCTGACCAGGTTGCTATCCTGCCTATCTCTGAGAAGGCCAATGAGTATGCCCACAAGGTTCAGAAGGAACTTGAGGATAAGTATGAGGTCCGCAGCTTTGTCGATGACCGTAACGAGAAGATTGGCCGCAAGATCCGTGACAACGAGGTCAAGCATATTCCTTACATGCTTGTCGTGGGTGAGAAGGAGGCTGAAAACGGTGAAGTTAACGTACGCAAACAGGGCGCCGAGAACCTTGGAAACATGAAAATTGACGAATTCGGTAAAAAAATCGCCGATGAAGTTAATTCTATGATAAATAAATGGTAATTTTGCGCCCGCTTGGAATATTGTACTGAATGAAGAAAGACAATTTGAGTGATCAGTTTCAGGTTAACGACGAGATTCGTGCCCATGAGGTCCGCATAGTCGGTGAAGGCTTTGAACCCAGAGTGGTTTCACTGCGTGAGGCCCTGAAGATAGCCGATGATATGGAGTTGGATCTGGTCCTGATTTCGCCGAATGCAGTTCCGCCTGTGTGCAGGATTGTTGATTTCTCCAAGTTCATATACCAGCTCAAGAAAAAGCAGAAAGAGGCCAAGGCTAAGCAGGTCAAGATTGATGTCAAGGAGATCCGTTTCGGACCACAGACCGATGATCATGACTACAACTTCAAGCTGAAGCATGCCATAGGTTTCCTTCAGAATGGAGATAAGGTTAAGGCATATGTCTTTTTCCGTGGCCGTTCAATACTGTTCAAGGAGCAGGGCGAGAATATCCTGGCCCGTTTTGCAAAAGACCTTGAGGAGTACGGAAAGCAGGAGCAGGCACCCATTCTTGAGGGTAAGCGAATGACAATATTCATTTCGCCCAAGAAGGGTGGAGGATCACCCAAGAAAGCCGATGCTCCCAAGCAGGAAGAAAGTAAAGAATAAACAGACCGTTAAGCCCCGGCATGGTGCTTGCGGTTATAAATAACAAACAAAACTATTAATAACAATGTTGAAATCAAAGACTAATTCCGGTTCCAAAAAAAGATTCGCTCTTACCGGATCGGGCAAAATCAAGAGAAAACACGCTTACCACAGCCACATTCTGACAAAGAAGACTAAGAAGCGTAAGAGAAACCTGGATCACTTCACTCTGCTGGATCAGGCTAATGTGAAGATGGTTAAGGAGCTGCTTTGCATGCGTTAAACCCGAAAGAGATCAGTCAAAAGAAAATTAACCGATTTGTCAGCATTAAAGACCTGTAAGGGCGCTGGCATTCAAAAAACAGAAAACTATGCCGAGATCAGTAAATCACGTAGCTTCAAGAGCTAAGAGAAAGAAAATTTTAGGTCTTACCAGAGGTTACTTTGGTGCAAGAAAGAACGTCTGGACCGTTGCCAAGAATACTTGGGAGAAGGGTTTGACCTATGCATTCCGTGACCGTAAGAACAAGAAAAGAGAGTTCCGTGCTCTGTGGATTCAGCGTATCAACGCTGCTGCCCGTCTCGAGGGTATGAACTATTCACAGCTCATGGGTGCCATTCATAAGGCAGGTATCGAGATCAACCGTAAGGTGCTGGCCGACCTGGCTATGAACAACCCCGAGGCTTTCAAGGCTATCGTCAAGAAGGTTAAATAAGACGGAAAACATAAGTTAAAAAGCGGGTGGAGAGAATCTCCTCCCGCTTTTTTTGTTACCTTTACACTTGACCGCATCGGGTTAGATCGGGAGACTCATCAATAAAAAGGTAGAACCGGGATTGCTTCGGTTTCCAATGGCGGGCCACGCCCCTTAAGGGGTAACCTTCGGTCGGTGGATTACAAAGGGGACCGGGCGCTCAAAACTTATATTTCCGGAGTTCTCATCACATCACCGGTGCGGTTTTTTTTATAATAAAACAGGCTGATCTGTAAGACCAGCCTGTTTTGTTTAATGAACTTTGGTTATTTATTCCAGTATCAGGACTTTCTTACCGTTTATGATGGTAATTCCGTGGTTGTTGTACTCATTGACGCGTTGGCCCGCCAGGTTGTAACGGGTGCCGTTAGCATTAAGGTCATCGGTAGTGATGTAGTTTACATTTGATTTGAATGTGAACTCAATCTTGTCAATGTTGCATTGGGCTCCTGTAAATGTAATTCGTATAATATGCGGTCCTGTACCAAGTCCTTTGGCCAATGTGCCCTCAACGGTTGTATATGTATCCTTATCGGCACATTTGGGAACAGAAACGGAAGCAAGCTCAACTTCAGTTCCATCCTCTTTCATAAGCCCTATCCTGAATCCGGAATCATCGGATTCTGAGTTAACTGTGGCTATGAAGTCATAGGTGCCCGAATTTTTGACGTTGACGGTATATTCAAGCCATTCGTCTTTCTGGCAGTATCCTATAGCGTATCCGTCGTTTCCGGTTATTATATCAACGCCACCGCCGTTTGAACGGTAACCTTTGGCATCGCCCTCGTTGTCGGAATCCGAATCGTGGAAGGTCAGTCCATCGCCACCTGCATCAAAGTTTTCGGCCTGGATGGTTCCCGGCAGTTCCATTGAACGGAAGGTGGAACGCTGAAGTTCAACTTTCAGAGTAAACTTTGTAATAGGAGATTCTCTTCCCAGTGAGTCAACGCCGATAGCATTAACTGTTATTGATCCCTTTGCTGACGGCTTGAAAGAGTATTGGAACGGTTTGTTGGATAGGGTGGCTGTAAACTTGCCGTCCAGATATACTTTTACCTTCTTTATGGATTCTGCATTCGAGGAATATATAGGGGTAAATTTCAGAGTGGTATAGTTGTTTGCTGCCGACGGGGATGGAGTTGCGGATATCTTTACGCTCAGTTTGTTATCCACATCAACGACGTGTCTCAGGGTTATCTTGTCAACATTGCAGTTGCTGCCGGTAATTGTGAGACGTATGATATGCTTGCCCTCCTTGAGCTTAACCGTTGTCCTTCCCAATATGGTTGTGTAATTGCTCCAACTGTTGTTTCCGGTTTGGGGAACATTGATCTTGTCGGTTATGTTGGTAAGATTGCCACCTTCATTTATTGACAGGCGGAAACCGGAACCTGTAGTGCCGGATGAAGCTACAGCCTCATATGTGTAATATCCTTCCTTGGTGACATTAACAGTATATTCAAGCCATTCATCCGTATTGGTGTATCCGATAGCTTTACCGCCGTTACCATTTACGACATCGACTCCTTCACTTGTACGGTAGTTGGCATCACCCTGGTTCTGAGAATCATTGTCGTGATAGGTTATGCCTTCGCCGCATTTGTCATAATTTTCGACTTCAATGATACCTGGTAAGGAGACGTTGGCATATGGTATACGCTGCTCATGGGCGGTGAAACTGGAGAGTCTTTCGAATGACTTGCCGTCGCTGTAGGCAACAGCTTTGATAGTGTATGTGGTGGCGTTCTTGGGTACGTACTCGGCAACGAACGGCTCTTTTGTCATTGTCTTGACCAATCTGTTGTTGACATACAGTTTTATACTGTCAACAGTCTTTTCACTGTCTACCATTTTGGCACGTACGGTAATAGGTAACGTCTCGTTTTTGGAAACCTGCAGGGCGGCGGGTTTTACGTAGAGCGAAATCTGTTTCCTGCCATTAATAAGCGGGCTCTTGGCGTTCTTGGCTTTATCGGTTGCCATGTATTCTTTGAGCCAGGTCATAGCAGGGCGTTCAGAACCATCCTTGTACAGACCTGAGTGATCAACCCATGTGGCTCCATATACGTATCCCCAGATTGTAACGCCTGCACAGTAATCAGCTTCCCACATGACGGGGAATATGCTCTCATACTGTGTCTTTTGCTGAGCATCATTTTCTACATTGATGTCCAACTCGGTGATGAACATAGGCATCTTTACCGCATCCTGGATTTTTTTCATCGAAGATTGCAGAGCGCTTTTGCTGATATTATCCACATCGTGTGACTGACATCCGTATGCATCAATGGGAGCACCTGCGTCACGCAAGGTCTTGACAAGCTCTATATATGCGTCAGTGTCGTACTGGAAGGTGTTGAAGTCATTGTATATCAATGTGGCATTGGGCCAGCGTTCATATGCAAGTTCAAAAGCATTGATGAGCCAGTCATATCCGGTTTTTCCGCCGCCGCCCAGTGACTCTTTCATCAGCGGATTTCCCTGCTGGTGCATTCCCACAGCCTCGTTTACCACGTCAATCATGGGCAGGTCGGGATAATGCTCCTTAACCTTGTCAAACCAATTGACAATAGCTTTATAGCGTTCGTCGACCGACATGTTGCTGTTAAACCAGTCGGGGTATTGTGCTCCCCAAACGAGGGCATGAAACTTGTAGGTGAAATCATGCTGTTTGGCGTAATTGAAAGGGGTGTCACTGCCCCAGTTGAAGCGGCCTCTGGAACCTTCAACCGATGCCCATTTGGATTCATTCTCGGGTGTGATCTGATTCCAAAGCGTATAGTATGAGGGCACTCCGCCTCCGGCATCAACCTGATATCTAGTGGTTATGTTGCCCAGAAACTTGTTGGGGTTTTGGGAAAGTTGTGCGTATGACTGTGTTGTCAGGATTAATGAAAGCAGTATTATAGAGATCCTTCTCATAAATGTTAGGGTAAATAATTATACGTTTTATCCAACAAATATAATCATTATTTCTGAAAATAGTACAAAAGGGGTCAGGCCCCAATTGTACTATTTTCAGTAAATGCCGGCTTTGTCAAGGGCACGCTGGTAGCGGGCAGCGTAGGCGTTGTGCTGGGAGAGGGTGGTGGAGAAATAGTGTGACCCACTGAAATCCTCTTTGGCCGAGAAATAGAGATAGTTATGTTTGGTGTAATTCAGCACTGCATTGATTGCCTGGGTGCTGACAAATCGGATAGGCCCTGGGGGAAGACCGGGATTCTTGTATGTGTTATACGGAGAATCATATTCGAGATGCTTCTTGAGTACGCGCTTTGGCCTTTCACCACCCATGGCGAATATTACCGTAGGACATGCCTGGAGCGGCAGTTTCTTCTTGAGACGGTTCATATAGACGCCGGCTATGATGGGAAATTCTTCGACCTTGGCCGTCTCCTCTTCGATGATGGATGCCATTATGATTACCTGCTCCTCGGTAAGGCCAATCTCCTTGGCCTTGGCTTTACGCTGGTCATTCCAGTAACGGTTACGTTCCTTTACCAGACGTGACAGCAGTGCATCGGCCGAAATATTCCAATAGACCTCGTAGGTGTTGGGGATTATCATGCAGTAGACATTGGTGGGAGTGTACCCCAGCGAATCCAGGAAAGCGCGGTCAGTCAAGCGGCTGGCTATCGCGGTCGAGTCAATCATCACCTGATTGGCTATGGCACGTGACATCTGGCCTATGGTTCGGGTGCTGTTTATGGTGAGCCTTACCGGCGTCTGAGCTCCGCTGGTAAGCATGTCGGATACCTGTTTGGGGGTGGCATTACTCTTTACGGTATAGCATCCGGTGCGTATATGCCTGTCATAGTTACGACGTTCCAGCAGATACCCAAGGGCTTTGGTGTTGGCGTCGGGATCGGCCTTAATTATGCCGGCAATTACGCTTTCCTGTGTATCGGCAGGGGTTATATAAATACGGTAATCATCACATGTTGAGACCGGTGTGGTAAATAGCCTGTAGAAATGGAATGCAAATCCGATACCCGTCACAAGCAGTGCTGCCGCTATTGTTATGATTACCTTTTTTGCCATAACGATGATGTCTTCAATGCAAAAATAGTATATCTTTGACAAATCGAATCTAAATAACAGTTCTATATAATGAAAAAGGTGTTTTTCCTGCTTGCCATGACAGCAGCTCTGTCAGTAAGCGCCAAAAATGAAGTAACGGTTTATGTCCACGCCGACAAGCCGGGTGCCACAATCAACAAGAATATCTATGGCCAGTTCTCGGAGCATCTGGGAACTTGCATATATGGCGGTCTGTGGGTTGGCCCTGAGTCATCAATTCCCAATACCGACGGTTATCGTAATGATGTGCTAGAGGCACTCAAGGAGCTTGAGGTTCCTGTTATGCGCTGGCCGGGCGGATGCTATGCCGATGAATATCACTGGATGGACGGTATAGGTCCCAAGGAGAATCGTCCCGTTATGGTTAACAATAACTGGGGTGGCATTGTCGAGGATAACAGCTTTGGTACACATGAGTTTCTGAACCTGTGCGAGCTTATTGGCTGCGAACCTTACATCTCTCTGAATGTAGGTAGCGGTTCCGTAGAGGAGGCTGCCAAGTGGATTGAGTATATGAACGCCGCCGATGGTCCTATGGCCAAGCTGCGCAAACAGAATGGCCGCGAGGAGCCCTGGCACGTAAAGTATATAGGTATAGGTAATGAGGCTTGGGGTTGCGGTGGTAACATGCTGCCTGAGTATTATTCTGATATATTCCGCCGTTACCAGACCTACTGCCGCGATTTCAACGGCACACAGCTCTTCAAGATTGCCAGCGGTGCTACCGATTATGACTATGAGTGGACCGAGGTCCTGATGAAGAAGGTGGGCTCAATGATGAACGCCGTTTCTCTGCATTACTATACCGTTTCAGGTTGGGTTGGTGCCAAGAAGCCCGCTCTGGACTTTACCGATGAGGATTTCTACTGGTGCTTGGGCAAGTGCCTTGGCATTGAGCCCGTTATCCAGAAACACCTGGCTATCATGAGCAAGTACGATCCCGAACACAAGACTCCGCTGCTGGTTGACGAGTGGGGCACATGGTGGGAGCCGGAGCCCGGCACACAGCTCTATCAGCAGAGCACCATGCGTGACGCTCTTGTAGCTTCACTGTCACTTGATGTATTCCACAAGTACTGCGACCGCATACAGATGACCAATATCGCTCAGGTGGCTAACGTGCTTCAGTCAATGATCCTGACCAAGGATGACAAGATGGTGCTCACTCCTACATACTGGATATTTGACATGTACAAGCCTCACATGGACGCCACATACATTCCCACCGATCTGGAGGGTGTTGAGGTTAAGCTTACTCCCAATGAGCGTTATGCCGCCAATCCTGATGAGACCGCAACACGTCCTCTGCCGCTGTTCAGCTCAACAGCATCCAAGAAGGATGGCAAGCTGCATATCTCAATGTCAAACGTCAAGCTGAATGAGGCTCAGACTGTTACCGTAAAACTGGACGGCATTAAGGCCAAGAAGGTATCGGGCAAGATCCTTACAAGCGACAAGGCCAGCAACTACAACACATTTGAGAATCCTGACAAGATCAAGCTTGCTGACTTTGACGGTGCACGCATCGACAAGAAAACCGGTGACCTCATCCTTGAGATCCCGGCTGCCAGCATAGTCACCCTCGAAGTGGAGTGAGCGATAGACGGGGCACGATCCCGCGACCTTCGGCTTGGGAAGCCAACGCTCTACCAACTGAGCTACTATCGCAATTGCGTCTGCAAAGATAAGAAAAGCACACAAAAGGGACTGTCCCTTTTGTGTGCTTTTTTAGATTTTGAATTTTATTACGCGGGTTGGTGCTGTGGGCGGAGCAGGTCGTTGACGGTTTTTACGGGATTGAAGGTGCTCAGGGGAACCTCTACAAAGAGGGTGTTCCAGTCGCTCATGGCGCCGTTCCAAAGGCCGGGAAGCTCCAAAGCCTTGAGCTCGCGTCCGTTTTTGGATTTGCTTGAGATGAATCCTGTCGATTTGTCAACGTAATCCGGAAGATTGAACTTCTTACCCTTGTAATCGCGTACTGCGCATACCAGATCTACGGGATTGAAATGCGTACCCTTAGTAAACATCTCCTTTTTACGTGGGTCATTCAAATCTATCTGTGAGCTTTCAAGAATCTGTAATGATACGGTGCCGTCACTATTGTATGCCAGGAACGGGCCGCCGCCGGGTTCTCCCACGTTTTTGACCATACCGCATACGCGAATGGGGCGGTTGAGTTTGCTGTGCAGCCATGTTGCCAGTTCCTTGTCGCTTAGCGTATCAAGGTCTTTTTTGCGGCAGCAAAGCGTATCCGCTACATACTTTGATATTTTTTTGAGTTGGGCAGTCGTGTATTTACCGCTGTCAAGAATATGCAGATAGTCAAAAACCTTGCTCTGTACGGTTACCAATATGCCAGCCAGCAGTTTCTTGTAAGTAACGGTATCGGTCTTGAGATGGTCAGGAACCACATTGTCAATATTCTTTATGAATACGATATCGGTATCCAGCTCGTTGAGGTTCTCAATAAGTGCGCCGTGTCCGCCCGGACGGAACAGTATTGAACCATCGTCATTGCGGAAGGCGGTTCCGTCGGCTGCAGCAGCTACAGTGTCGGTGCTGGGTTTCTGTTCCGAGAAAGATATATCGTATGTGGTGCCGAAACGTTTGGAAAAACTCTTACTGCAATCGGCGGCAAGTTTTTTGAACAGAGGCCAGTGCTCAGGTGATACGGTGAAATGGATCTTGACTATGCCATCGGCACCGGATGCGTACATGGAACTCTCGGCCATATGCTCCTCAAACGGGGTACGGGCCGATGTTCCGTAACTGTGAAACTTAAGCAGGCCTTTGGGCAGAGCTCCATAGTTCAGTCCTTTGGATAGCAGAAGATTGGATACTACGGCTTTGAAACTGCCCGCAGATATGAGTTCTTTAATTGATTTGCCATCATTGGCTTTGCAGGCGGCATCCAAATCCTTATAGAATGCAAATCTGGTTATGCCGTCAAAGAATGTCTTCTCAAATGTAGTGGTTGGTACGTCATACGATGCATCCAGGAAAGCGAAAAGATCCTTGAACATGCGGCTGGCAGCACCTGATGCCGGTACGAACTTGGTTATGGTATGCTTATCGCTGCTGTTGCTACTGCCGCAGTAGGCATCCCAAGTCTTAAGAAATTTGCTGTACAGGTTTTCTTCAACTGATATAATGCCGTTTCCGATTGATGCGGCTGCTTCCAATTCTAGATAAGGGAATCCGTTCTTGATAAGTTCCAACTGTGCCTGAACTTTTTCGGAGTTGGTTCCCTTCTTTTTAAACTGTTCCAGATCTTTCTCGTCAAACATATGCAAAACGTATAAACGTATAAACGAATTGTAGTATCGTATAAAGTCCTTTTTATCTTAGCGAAGTCCAAAAATAGTGTTGTTTTTTGGATTTGGCAAAGAAAAAGGAGTGATATTGACAAATGAATTTTTTTTCATAATTTAGCGGTCGATAAAACATAAACAATATGAGAAACTTAAAGTATTTAGCCCTGTTTTTGTTTGCCGCAGTCGTATTGCCTGTGTGGGGTGAGAATGCAAACGAGGATGAAAAGTATCCTGAGATTACTTTTGAGAAGATAACCCATGATTTTGGCCTGTTTGACAGGGCTCATGGTGATAAGGTGTGCTATTTTGTGTTCACAAATACCGGTGATAAGGATCTTATGATTCTGTCTGCCGGCTCAACTTGCGGTTGCACTGTACCGGAATACCCCAAGACTCCGATTCAGCCCGGAATGAAGGATTCCATCAAGGTGTCATATAGCGGCTCTACCAAGAGAGTGGGTAAGATGAAAAAGACCATATCACTTACCACTAACTGTAAGATTAATTCCACATACCTTTATATTCAGGGTGAGATGGTCGAGGAGCTCGTGGCTGACAGAGTCAAACCCCAGGAAGAGTAACCAGTTTATCTGATACGTCTGATATCGGTAACGGTGAGTGTATCTGAATCAGGTACTGTAAATCTGATCGCATAACCGTCAAAATCAAACCCGTATTCGCGGTCAGGATCATCCTGATAACGTGGCCGCGGATCCTGTGCAAGAATACCCCGGAGCGCATCAAGCGTTCCGGGTTTTGTTTTGGATTCAAACTGTTTGGGAATTACCACATTCAACTTGTGCATTGCAACAGTTTCGGTAAAACCGGATGTGGCCTCTGTTACACAGTCTGTATAGGGAATATACGGCTTTATGTCATAGATAGGGGTGCCGTCCATTAAATCGGCTCCGCTAACATGTAATACCGGACCGTTGGGGGTACTCAACTCTATTGAGTCCAGTTTGACACATGACAGGCCGATGGGGTTGGGACGGAAAGGGGATCGGGTGGCGAATACACCCAGACGGGTATTACCTCCAAGGCGCGGCGGGCGCACGGTGGGTGACCAATCCTCACGCACAGCCTCTGAGAACTCCCAGATAAGCCAGATATGGCTGAATCCTTCCAAGCCTCTCAGAGCATCAGCATTGCGGTAGGCAGGATTGAACACAATGGTTCCCTTGAGCTCGGGTACAAGTCCGCTCTGACGCGGAACCCCGAACTTGGTGGCGAATCCGGTATGTATAGTCGCTATCGGTTGCATTTTCTGCATTGTAGGAGCGAAGGTACGGAAAAAAAGAATAATTTTGTGTGTTATGGCAACATCGAAGCTGTTTCATAAAATATGTTTGCTGCTTGCAGTGGCAGTCCTTGGTGTGGGGAATATCCTGTCGGCGCAGGTGCTTCCTATGCTCAACAGTTTCAGCGGCAGAACATTCACAGGGACAGTTGATGTGTCATGGCCCGTCGAGTTTAATGGATGTACGTTCGTGACAGACAGTGTGATATTGCATCGTTCATATGGTGCTGTATTCAGGAATTGTACATTCGAGAGCAATACCGGAAATCTTTACATGGCAGATGCCGGAGATGGAATAATCCTGGTTGATTGCCAGGTGGCCGGATGCAAAGAACTCAGATTCAGTTGTAATCCGGCATTATCTGACAGGAACTATATTACCGGAGTTCTGGTAAACGGCGAAGAGTGTTCTGTCTTGGATGAACAGGAGGGTATCATAGACATAGACGGATTGGATATTGAAAAAAGCGCCAGGGGAGTATCTGCCGGACCGCTCATTATGGTAATGAGTGCCGATAGAATAAATCTTAAAAGCGGTGAGAGTGCGGTACTTACGGTTCGTGGACTTGAGAATGGTATGTTTGTGGGATGGCAGTCGTCGGATCCGGCAATAGATCTCAGTGTTGAAGGAGATTTTTCCTGCATGGTCACTGCTCCGGCTGGGATTACGGAAGGCGGGACAGTTGTAATCTCTGCATATACGGAATATGGCCTGGAAGCCGCTTGCACACTTAAACTTATACCTGATGAGCAGACCTCTGCATCGGGTAAGAAGGCGCGTAAAAACAGGAAATGAGAGCAAAGGGAATAGTATATCCGATTATTTGTGCAATACTGTGGGGCGTATCGGTAATCCCCGTAGCGGCGCAGAAATCAAGTCAGACGGCATTTGACTTGAACGAGAAGGCTATTTCCTACCTTTGGAACAATCTCGATTCGGCTGAGCAGTATGCACAGTTTGCTCAAAATGTTTCACGACGCCATTCCGATGAACGTGCAAAGGCGGTCAACACGCTCGCGCGCATAGCATTCATGCGGATGGATTACACCCAGGCATGGGACCTGTACAGCTCAGTGCCGTCAATTACCAGCAACACCCTTGAGGTGGTTGCATCCCAGATAGGGCTGATGCGTATCTGCCAACGTACATCGGACAACGTATCATTTTATGAATACCGTAACAGCATACTACTGAATCTGCGGTCATTACATGAAGAGAGCGAGGCTTTGAATGACGCGCAGAAGGATAGGTTGATGTCATTGGAACGCTCGTTCCGTATGGAATCGGCCCGATACTGGTTCGAGCTTGAGCAGTTGGGGCAGGCTGGGCGTGAGATGTCGTTCGTGGTACCGGATAACCGGCTTCGTGATGACCATGACCGGTATCTTATGTATACGTACATGCACGGATTGGGAATAGGTCTTGAGGCATATGGCTTGGAGGATATGGTGTCGCAGAGGTTGCGTAGTCTGGATAACTGCCTGCGTAGTGCGGTACGATACAATAATGTCAGGATGCAGGCGCTTAGCATAAGCGCTATTTGCTCGCTGTTGCTGGAATACGGTACGGACAATGTTTTGTCGGGAGTGAGCAATGATATGCTGTCACGTCTCAATGCATCGGATGTTCAGCCCGAACTGCTTCCGACACAGCTTGCTCTTAAGGCATTACAGTTGTCGGCATCATACGGAGGTCAATATGTAATTATTGAATGTGAGCGCTTGCTGGCATCATGCTACATACAGCGTGGACTATACGAGGAGGCGTTGGGTACACTGGGCACAGCTTTAGAGATGCTTAATGACAATTTCCGCTTGAACAGCGCGGGAACGTGTCAGTTTGAGCCGCTGGAACGTTATAGAAGTGATGGCGTGATAGTGGAGGAACAATGGATGGATGCTATGCCGCATGGTGTGGTTCCGGAATGCATGGCCTCATTGCGCGAACAGATGAGCCTGGCTTATTCCGGATTGAATGACAAGCAGGCATCGGACTACAACAGGACTGTGTATCTTGAATTACAGAAAAACATACGTCTGGACCGCCGTTATGAGGCTCGTACCATAATGCTGGAGCGTTCCAATCGCCGTCTTATCGGAATGCTGTATGCCGTGGCTGTGGCAATATTGCTCGTAATAGCATTTATCCTGCTGTTTCATAAACGCATCAATGCCGCAAATCGTAAATATGTCAGGATGATGCAGAAAACGGTACGTCTCTGCGAGAGTGTACTCAAACCTGCTCCTGCCGATGAGGATATAGTTGAATGGCTTAACCGTACGGCAGTTCCGGATTTGATGGATTTGACCGGTGCCGAACAGATAACGATTAATGAGAATGCCGAGATATTGGCGTCATGGGGTGACAGGCGGGTTAGCCGCGACAGCCGAGCCGTTTTGAATACGGTGACCCCATATCTTAAAGCTGCTTTAAGGAATGCCGATGAACTTATCGGCCAGGCCGATCGTCTGAAGCAGGCCGAGAAGCAGCACTATCTGTACCGTCTGCATGCTGAGAGCAACAAACGTGAGAATCTGGCGCGAAAGACCTGCTGTCAGGTGGTAGCCGAGTGTCTGCCTTATATTGACCGCATGCGCTCCGAGATACGACATTTATCTGATCTTGCTGCTGATAGCCCGCAATATGAACAGAGCCTGCAGTATGTGCGTGAACTGGCCGAACGTATCAATCAGTACAACGATTTGCTGTCACAATGGATACGCATTCGTCAGGGCGTGGTTGCTCTGAATGTGGAGAGTTTCCCGGTTCAGGGATTGTTTGATATAGTAAGCAAGGGTAATCGCAGCTTCGGTCAGAAAGGTGTAGAACTTAGTGTGGTTAAGAGCGATGCTATAGTTCGTGCCGATAGGGTACTCACGCTCTTTATGATAAATACTTTGGCCGATAATGCCCGCAAGTTCACACCTGCCGGCGGAAAGGTTACAGTTGAGGCGGCTCAGGGTGATGATTATGTCGAGATATCGGTTTCTGATACCGGCGTAGGACTGAGTGCCGATGATGTACGCAAGATCAGCGAAGAGAAGGTTTTTGATCCCGAACAGATAGGACAAGGTCAGACGCAAGGTAAGGGTAGCGGATTCGGACTTATGAATTGTAAGGGTATCATTGAAAAATACCGCAAGTCCGATGACCTGTTCAAGGTGTGTAGCTTCAATGTGGAGAGCACTCCGGGTAAGGGCAGCCGATTCTCATTCCGTCTGCCTAAAGGTGTGAGACGTGTTTTGACGCTTCTGCTTTTAATATGCTCAGAGTTGACCGTTCATGCACAGAATTCAGACAGTCTTCTGGTTATGGCATACAACTACGCAAATCAGACATATATCTGCAATACCGAAGGTCGTTTTGAGGATGCATTGCTTTATGCTGATTCTGCATTTGAAGCTCTTAATCGTGATTATTTGCTCAACGGTGGGTCTGAAGATATGTTGCTGTCGGTCATGGATGAATTGGTGCCGGCCGAGACATACTGGCTTGAGGATGGCTTTGCCACGGACTATGAGACTGTATTATGGCTTCGCAACGAGATAGCAGTATCGGCTTTGGCAATGCGTGACTGGGTCGTTTATCGTTATAACGATGATGCTTATCTGAAACTCTTTAAACTCTATTTCGGTGAATGGAAGATTGAGGAGGATTGCCGTGAATTGCAACGCACCAACAGCAATCTGTCCATTGCAGTAATAGTTTTTGTGCTGATATTCATCACGGTATTGCTTGTGAGGTATGTCATGCATTCACGCCACTGGCTCAGGTTCCGCAGTGATCTGCAGCAGGCAATACGTGTGGTTGATGGCATATCCCGGATAACGGCTGTTACAGACCTTGACAGTTTCAATGCCGATGAGGTAGTCAGACGTCTTATCGACGGGATATTCGTTGAGTTGGATCATCTTATTGACATGCGCTCACTGATGATTACTCTTAACGATGAGGGGCGTATAATATCGGCTGTCCATAATGACGGAGTCCCCGATGAGCGCGTGGCCGATCGTGTGAATGCCTGTATGTCACAGGGTACGGAACAGATATCGGCCGATGGATTATGCCGTGCCTTACCTTTGGTTCTCACGCTTGACGATGAAGTACGACAGATAGGCGCGGTTGGATTCCGTCTGGAACATGAAGCTGATGAGACGTGGCAGATCGTTAAGGGCATGATAGCCGGTTATCTGGCTACAGCTTTGTACAGCTGTGTGATACGTTTTGAATCCGGATTCCGTGATATTGAGCAGATTGAGGAAGAGTCGGAACGTATACGTTATGAGGAAAACCGACTTCACGTGAGCAATCTGATACTTGACAACTGTCTGTCGACTCTCAAACACGAGACGGTATGGTATCCCAACAGGATAGTACAGATGGTTGAGGCAAATCAGGTTCAGGATATGCAGGAACTTGTTGATTATTATCGTGAGATATTCGGCATACTCAGCCAGTATGCCCTGTCACAGATAACCGGTCAACTTCTGCATCGTGACGTTTTTGCTGTAAGTGAGGTTTTGGATCAGGCATCAGCATATGTAGCCAAGAACCGCTCTAAAGCGGGATATGAAGGAAAGTTGAGCGTGGATGCATCATCGGACCTGATGGTTGGCGCAGACAGAGTGATGCTTAAATACCTGATGGAAAGTCTGGTGGAAAGAGGTATGGCTGAGGGCGGCGATATGGAGATCCGTGCTGTACGTGAAGGCTCTTTCGTGCGGTTTGAATTGCATCGCAAGTGTAATACTCCATCGCAGGATATTCTTGACGGGTTGTTCACTCCGCTTATGAACAAGGATAATATGGCATATGTGATTTGCCGTCAGATAATACGTGAGCATGACGATGCGTTCGGTCATCCCGGTTGCCGAATCAATGCCGAGGCAGAAAAAGATGGTATGGTGATTTGGTTTACTGTACCGGTTGTAAAGAAATAATTTAAAACAGAATATGGAGAAATTCAAGACAATTGTAGTTGAGGATGTGTCGCTGGAGTTGAAGGGGACACTGTCCATTATCCGCAATGACATTCCTGAGGTTGAGGTAATAGGCACCGCGCAGACCGAGCGTGAGTTCTGGACTCTTATGGATGGTGGCGCACAGCCCGATCTGGTGTTGCTTGACCTGGGATTGGGCGGCTCAACGACGGTAGGTGTGGATATTTGCCGTAAACTCACTCAGAAAGGCGGAGTAAAGGTTCTTGTATTTACCGGTGAACTGTTAAATGAGAAGCTGTGGGCCGATGTGCTTGATGCCGGCGCCAATGGTATTGTTCTCAAGACAGGTGAATTGCTTACCCGTAATGAAATTATGGATGTTATGAGTGGCAAAAACTTTGTATTTAACCAGCCTATTCTTGAAAAACTGGTGGAACGGTTCCGTAATGCCGTTACCGATGAGGGACTACGCCGGAGTGCTACTATGCAGTACGAGATTGATGAGTATGACGAGCGTTTCCTGCGTCATTTGGCATTAGGCTATACCAAGGATATGATCAGCGAGTTACGCACTATGCCATTCAGTGCCAAGTCGCTTGAGAAACGTCAGGCTGACCTTATTGCAAGGCTTTTCCCCGAGGGTGAACAGCGTGGCGTTAATGTGACACGCCTTGTGGTGCGCGCAATAGAACTGCACATAATCGATCCGTCAAATCTTGAAGCCGATGAGTAAACGATCCACAGGCTGGCTGCATCCTGCCGTAATCTATCTGATACTGCTGGTCCTGGTCATCATTGTGTCCTGGATAGGCAGTATCATGGAGATAAGCCGCGTGGGCGGGAACGCTGAGCTTGCACTTCGCAGTGTATTGGGCGTTCCCGGCTTGAGATGGGCTGTCAGGAGTGCAGCATCATGCTTGGGCGATGCTCCTATAGGCAATGCGCTGATGCTGTTCATTGCAATCGGTGCGGGTAGGGGAAGCGGTCTTTTCCGTGCCCTGTCACATATTAGAAGCCTATCCCCTAAAGAAGCTACGGCATTCTATATCAGTATGGTTGTGGTGGCCCTTTATATCTGTCTCATTGTGCTGGGCGTGTATGCCGGCAGTCATTTGCTGCTTGGTATAACCGGCAATCTAAAGGGTAGCCCGTTATATGACGGATTAATGTTTCTTGTGATGTTGGGCGTATGTTTGCCTTCGCTGGTCTATGGATTATCCACGGAGACTTTTCGGACTGCTCAGGACTGTGTGGACGCTTTCTGCGCCATACTGCCTCCGTTTGCCCATTTTCTGGTTACAATGCTGATTGCAGCACAACTGATCCAGACTCTTGAATACACCAATATAGATGCCTTGCTTGGCATCTCGGAGAGTGCAATGCGTGTCATCTCATTCCTGATATATTGGCTCCCTTTGCCGATAATTTTACTCCGGAATACAAATAAAAAAACAGGCATCAACTGATGCCTGTTTTTGCTCGGTGATTCCGTTGGGATTCGAACCCAAGACCCACAGCTTAGAAGGCTGTTGCTCTATCCAGCTGAGCTACGGAACCTAACCTTAAGCTAACTTCGCTTTAGCGGGTGCAAAAATAGCTGATTCTTTCTACATTTCCAATCACTTTACTGCTTTTTCATAATGTGTGGCAAGAAATGATTCGCAGGCTGTGTTGATGTCACGGTAGGTGGTTTCAAAGTCACCTGTGTACCAGGGATCGGCAACATCGCGGTCCGTGCCAGCATATGACATCATCAGATGAACTTTATTGTGCGGATCATCAGGGATAATGTATCGCAGCCATCGCAGGTTCATTCGGTCCATGCAGATGATCAGGTCAAAACGGTCATAATCGGCACGTGTTATCTGACGTGCTGTCTTATCCTTGTCAAACGGTATGCCGTGTGCATTCAAACAGCGTTTGGCAGGGGGATAGATGGAATTACCTATTTCTTCGGTGGATACTGCGGCAGATTCTACGTAGAATTGCTCATTTAAGCCCCGTGAGCGGATTAAATCCTTGAATATAAACTCTGCCATAGGCGAGCGGCAGATGTTCCCGTGGCAGACAAATAGTATTCTGATCATGGTGCAAAGTTATAAATAAAAGAGTCCAGTCATTCGGACTGGACTCTTTCCTATTGGTTGTTTAATGAAATAAACAACTTGATTTGTGCTTATTCAGCAGGCTCTTCTGAAGAATCATTCAGACTAGCCCAGCCAAGAACGTTCTTGAAGTGGTTGGCTGTACGTGCATCACGCGGGAAGGGAAGATACATGTGCTTAGCATCAAATTCCTGATAATCAGCTTTTGAATAAGTTACATAGAGTTCATGCTTAGGAGCACCCTGAGTGTAGAACTTATCATAAACTGTAGGAAGATTCTCATGTATCTTATGATATGTTGCAACCACATCATTCAGATTAAGCTTTCCGGTGTTGATCCAGCGAACGATGTCCGGGAAACGGCAGTTCTCAAACCACATCTCGTACTGCTTCTCTTCCATAACGGCTTCAAATGTGAGCTCAGAGCTGATCTTGCCTGAACCTGAACGTGTCTGAACTCTGTTGAGAGCTGCAAGACCTTTTGCTGCATCGCCAGAACCTACGCAAGCCTCGGCATAGAGCAACAGAGCCTCAGCCAGACGAGCGCAGTTGAAGTTCTTCTGGTTTGATGCACCACCCATAACTGCGGGTATGTTATCTGAAGGATATGCCTTGTCACCGGCAAGAATCTTTGGAACTTTGGCATATGACATGTGCTTCCACTCAAAATACTGAGCGTGACTGTAGATACCGTCAGCAAGTGAAATACCACGTGCGGAATCTGCCTCCATTTCGTCCATTGTACCAAAATTAACTTTAGAGTTCCATTCCATCTCATAAAGCCACTCATCACCAGTCAGGAAGCAAGCGCGACGGCGGGGTGAGTTGCCATCATGCTCAAGGAACTTCTTGGCAAAGTCTTCCTGTATGGCACCGCCATTCCAACCGGCAGCAGGGCATACAGCAGGCATTGAAGCCAAGTGGTCAGTACGCCAGCAGAATACGTCGGCTACCATCCAGCGGCTACGGAATGTATTGCCCCAGAAATCAGCATTTGGATCATAGATGTAGTTGGGCTCAAAAATCTTCTCACAGTTACCGTCACCGGCTACGTGGAAGTTGGTCCAATACTCGCTTGACTCAACGAGGTCATAATCAGCGGTGTTATTTACCAGGGGCTCCAGATATTTACGGGCGGTTGCGGGGTCATTGTTGAACATAGCGGCCTTACCGGCAACGAACTGTGCAAAACCAACGGTCATGCGGGCAGTAGCGTCCTTGTCAGTCTTTCCGTCACGCTTGAGCAGATAACCTGAATTGATGGCCTTGTCGCACTCAGCGATAACCCAATCAAGAACCTGCTTCTGGCTCTCAGCCTGAACAGGGAACTCATCCGGTTCAAGAAGACGGTCAATGATGGCGGGCTGATTCCACAGAATAGCGAGCATCATATGGAGGTATGCACGCATTACGCGAGCCTCTTCAACGCATTTCTTGGTGTATTCGCTTTCAAACTTAGGTGCTGCGCCTTTGCGGTTCTCAGTTGAGAAGTTTGAAATGACCAGATTAGCATGGTAAATGGCACCGGTGTAGCGGTCATAAGCAGCTTTCAGTGTTCCGTTTGCCTCATCATAGTCAAACTCATCAAATCCGCGGAAGCCATCATGGTCATTAATGTGACCACCGGCAGCCAGAATATCATCAGCAGCATAGTTAATAATAACCTGCTCAGGATTGTCAATACCCTCAGTACCTGCAACGTTCTGTACAAAGTTAGCATACATATCTGTAAGTGCTTCTTTTGCATCAGCATCAGAGGCGTAGTACTCAAGTGTGCTCACGGTTCCTTTCTGGGGAATATCAAGCTTGTCTTCACAAGAGACAGCTACGAAAGCACACCCTAAAACAATAGGAAATAATATCTTTTTCATATTTCTATACATTGAATTGATTAGAATGTAAGACTAACACCCAGAATCACCTTCTTCATAGTGGGATATGAACCCCAGTCGAGGCCACGTCCTGAAGTGCTGTTGGTAGAAGCAGTCTCCGGATCCAAACCGGGATAGCTGGTAATTGTAAAGAAGTCATCCAATGATCCGTAGATACGAAGCTCATTGATAGCAGCCTTCTTTGTGATCTTGGCAGGAATTGTGTAACCTAACTGTATCTGCTTAATGCGGAAGTAGTCACCCTTGAAGAGGTTACCTGTTGATGACCAGAAAGGTCCGTCAGGTGATTCAATCTTATCAGGACTTGGGATAGTTCCGCCAGGATTGTCTTCAGTTCTGCTGTTATCGAGATACCACTTCAGGTTGTTCTTGAAACCTGCACGGTGGAGTACGGGAAGGATAGAGTTTCCGCCTGCACCGGTACCATTCAATGTGAAGTCAAATCCATTCCATGCCATGTTAACGTTAATACCATAGGTGTAAGTTGGAGTGGTATGTCCAATGAACTGCATATCCTCAGTACCAATGATATCGTCACCGTTCAGATCCTCAAATTGGGGATCACCGTTTTCATCCATGCCCAGATATTTGAAACCGCTCAGATACCAGATTGAGTAACCCTCCTCAAATACGGTCTGGATCTTATAGTTGGTTGAGCTAGCATCTGATCTTCTGGTAGGAGCACTACCCTCAGCCAGTGAGAGAACCTCATTGTGCAGAGTTGAGAAGTTTGCAGATACGTTGTAGTTGAACTTGCCGATACGGTCTCTCCAACCAAGTTCAAACTCCCAACCTTCATTCAGTACGTTACCACCGTTAGCCATAGCTGATGTGAAGCCAAGTTCTGACGGAACTGATACGCTGAAGAGAAGATCCTTGGTCTGCTTGTTGAAGTAGTCAACATCAAATGTGAGTCGGTTATTGAGGAAACGTGCGTTCAGACCTAAGTCAAACTGTTCTGATGTTTCCCATGTCAGGTTCGGATTGGCAAGACCGCCAGGTGCAGAACCGTAGGTTGAACCAATCTGGTCTACGCCGTACTGGTACCAGCTGCTACCCTTTGAAATGGTTGCAGTGTAAGGATAACCGCTAAGAACGCTTATGTTACCGTTGCGACCCCATGATGCACGTAACTTCACGAAGTTGAAGGTGTCAGTGTCTACATTGTCCTTGAAGAATGACTCGTTACTGATAGTCCAACCAGCTGAGAATGATGGGAAGTAACCCCAACGGTTGTCAGCAGGAAGTTTTGAAGAGTCAAATGCATCTGCACGGAAGTTAGCCTGGAAGTTATAACGATTGTCATAGTTATAGATCAAACGGCCAAAGTATGCAAGAGATGCGCTTCTGCCGGGAGCGTTGCTGACGGTAATAGGAGCGTCGCTCTTAAGATATGACATGTACAGGAAGTTATCCTCATATGACTTAAGGATGTCCGGACCTGATGCACTTGTGCTAACATTGTCACTGTTGTTCTCCTTGTATGACATACCAACCATGGCTGTGATGAAGTTGCTGCCAAAAGAGAGGTCGTAGTTAGCAAAGTTCTCCCACTGGTAATACCAACCGGTGCTTGCATTTGCAGAGATTGAATAGGTTGTCTGGTTACCACGGTCACCAATCCAGAAAGGAGATGAGTAGCTGTGGCTAACACCCTGGTTGAGACGATAACCCAAACGGGATGTGATGGTAAGACCCTTGACGGGCTTCAGATTGGCAAATATTGTTCCGTTAATGTTGAAACCGCCATTTGTTCCATCCGTAGCATCGCGCTTTGCGAGAGGGCTACCTTCCATATCTGAGTACTTGGTGTTGGCAAACCAACCGTTCTCATCACGGAACAGACGGTAGTTCTGATCAGCTGTTCCAGCCTGGAGTGCGTCATACACGGTCTTTACTGAGAGAGACATCTCTTCAGGAGTTGTCCAATAAACCGGAGTCAGAGGATCCATCTGAATCATCTGCTCGAATGATGAACCGTATCCACGCTGTGATACGCTCTTGGTTGACCACTTCTCAATTGAGAGGTTGTTACCAACCTGCAACCACTTGGCAATGTTGTAGTCAGCATTGATCTGTGCGGTGAGACGGTTGTAAACATCCTTGTCACCTCTTACAACACCGTCGTTCTTAACATAGTTAATAGAGGTGAAGTAGTGACCGCTCTTGTTACCACCTGATACACTGAGAGAGTGCTGGTAACTCCATGTGGGCTCAATATAGGCATCGATCCAATCCTGATCAATAACGCCTCCATCATATAAAGGATGGTTATAGTCAAAGTTCTCAATCTGCTGGTCAACCCAACGCTTGTTGGTGGGATTGCCTTCGGAATCAGTTATGTTACCGTATTCTAACCCCAGATACTTGATGATTTCTTCACGGTTCATAAGGGGACGCCTGGTGTAGTTCTGCAGGGTAGCCTTGCCTGAATAGATTACAGTAGCTTTTCCGTCCTGACCGCTCTTGGTGGTAATAAGAACAACACCGTTACCTGCTTCTGCACCATAGATGGCTGCTGATGCGGCATCCTTAAGGATCTCCATTGACTCAATCATTGAAGGATCCAGATACTGGATGCTGCTTACTTGCAGACCGTCAACAATGTAAAGAGGAGAAATGTTGCTGCTGTTTGATGAATAACCACGGATACGGAGTTCGGCGCCGCTACCAGGAGCTGCGTTTGAGAGAACCTGGATACCGGAAACCTTACCCTGAAGAGCTGCAGCTGCATCAGTTGTTGAAAGGTTCTTGAGGTCATCGGCACGTACTGATGTAACAGCACCTGTCAGGTCACTCTTTTTCTGAACGCCATAACCGATGACTACGACCTCTTCAAGAAGCTCTGCATCCTCAGAGAGTGTAGCGTTGATTGTGGTACGACCGTTCACCTGCTCGGTAATAGTCGTGTAACCCATGAATGAAAACTGGAGGGTCGCGTTTGACGGAACCGAAATGGAGTAGTTACCATCCAAGTCGGTGACGGTGCCGTTAGTTGTTCCCAGTTCAGCTACGCTGACGAGAGCAAGCGGTTCACCTGCGTCATCCTTAACCTGTCCCTTAACAGTCACGTTCTGTGCGGTTGCACAGATAGGCACTGCTATTGCGAGCAGTACGCCTAACACATGTTTTTTGAGATTCATAAAAAAGGATTAAAAAGGAT